>MDTD01010632.1_pt1 | contig 21999 bp, 21 predicted proteins | sample 811221 | NCBI WGS metagenome assembly MDTD01 (sample SAMN05326646, study PRJNA326480) | marine metagenome | isolation source: seawater | place: Pacific Ocean: South West | collected 2011 | reverse complement strand
TTTGAATTCTTTACTAAAAATGCATTAAAAAAAGTCATACAAGAGTTTGACCATGTTGATAATAAAGACTTAAGTAATAATTATTTTATTTTAGTAGAAAATTGCAACCAAGATTCATTTAATAAAGCATTAGAAAAAATATACAAAGATAATCTAGTTGATGAAATTATAATTAGTACAAACAATTCTCAAAAAGAATCAATTTGGCAATATAGATTACTAATATCTGAAAGTATCTCTAGATATCTCCCACTAAAGTTTGATGTTGCAGTGCCGGTGAAAAATATTTCTAAGCTGATAAATGAACTCGAAATTTTTTTCAAGGATAAAAAGTCATTTGATTTAGTATTATTTGGGCATTTAGGCGATGGAAATTTACATGTAAATATTTTAAGTGAAAATTCCGAATCTAAAGAAAAATACTCAAAGATTGAAAAAGATATCTTATCCATTGTTATTGGGCTAAATGGAACAATAAGTGCTGAGCACGGAATAGGCGTGAATAAATTAAAAGCTTTTTCTCAATACGGCGACAAATCTAAAATTAATCTTTTAAAACATTTAAAAAAGTATTTTGATAAAAATAAAATATTAAATCCAATGAAATTAGTTGAGTAAATATATATTATTTATTTAGATAATTAATATATAATTTGTTGTCTTTTGTGCCCGGGTGGTGGAATTGGTAGACACAAGGGACTTAAAATCCCTCGAAGGCGACTTCATGCCGGTTCAAGTCCGGCTCCGGGTACCAATTCATGAACTACAATCTATATTATGTCTTTTTATTAGTTATACTATACGAATGGATACAGAAAAAAATAGTAGCTTATACGAAGGAACTATCAACATATCAGAAATTATCAATGTTCTATGGAAAGACAAATACTTATTTGCTCTTTCAGCCTCATTAATAACAATATTTTTTGTAATTTTTTCACTAAGTATTCCTAACAAATATGAGTCATCTGCATTACTCCAACTTACTGGAGATAGTCAAAATGATTCTTTTTCCGGTTTATCTGATCAGTATAGCGGTTTAGCATCTTTAGCAGGTATCTCATTGCCATCTTCGTCAACTGACAAATCTGACTACGTAGTGAATACATTAAAATCTAGAGAGTTTCTTAGGCATATATTAACTTTTCCAGACATAAGAAAAAATCTAATGGCTGTAAAGTCATTCAATAAAGAAACAGGTGCTACTATTTATGATGAAGATATTTTTAAAGACAACAAGTGGGTGAGAAATGTTAATAAGAATCAAAAAACCATTCCTACATATCTTGAAGTTCATGAAAAAGTTTATTCAAAATCTTTTAAAGTCTCAAAAGATTTAGACTCTGGATTTATAAATATATCTTTTGTTCACCTTTCTCCAATATTTGCTAAAGAGTTTTTAGATTTACTTATTAGTGAACTTAATAATATCTCTAAAAGCAAAGACTTAGTAGAATCCGAAACAGCCCTGACTTACTTAGAAGAGCAGCTTTTGATTAATTCTCAAAAAGATATAAGAACTTCAATCAATCAATTAATTGCTTCACAACTCAATTCTAAAATGTTGGCAAATGTTAAAGATGATTATGTTTTAAGAAGCATAGATCCTCCGTATATCCCTGAATACAAGTCTTCACCTGATAGGGCCCTAATATGTATATTTGGATTTCTCTTCGGATTATTTGTTGCTTTTCTGATTTCGATTTCTAGGCATTACTATTTTTCAAAAGATTCGGATAAAGATTTTTCTTAAAGACATTATTTAAATAATGATTGATAAAAAATATAAAGTCACCGTCGTTGGAAGCGGTTATGTGGGCATGGCAATGTCAGTTCTTCTCGCTCAGAAATGTGATGTCAAAGTTTATGATATAGATAAAGACAGAATTAAATTGATTAATCAAAAATGTTCTCCAGTTAATGAGAAAGGTATAGAAGAATTTATTAATGATAAAAATCTAGAAATTTATGCAACCTCTAACAAAGAAGAAGCATTTGAAAACGCTAATTATATAGTTTTAGCTGTACCAACAAACTTTGATGATTCCAAAAATAGCTTTGATACATCTATTTTAGATAATGTAATATCTGATGTTAAATCTATTAATAATTCAGCGACCGTAATAATAAAATCTACTATTCCAATTGGTTATACATCTAATATCTGCAAAATATATAAAACTGAATCAATTATATACTCCCCTGAATTTCTTAGAGAGGGGAAAACTCTATTCGACAGTCTTTATCCATCAAGAATTATTTTAGGAAGCAATTCAAATGAAGCAAAAGAATTTGCAAAGCTATTATGTGATGCATCTGAGACTAAAAACCCTAAAGTGCTGTTTATTTCATCAACCGAAGCTGAATCTGTAAAACTTTTTTCAAATACTTACCTTGCTATGAGAGTTGCATTTTTTAATGAATTAGATAGCTTTGCTTACGGTAACAATTTAAATACTAAAAACATTATCGAAGGTGTTTCTTTAGATTCAAGAATCGGACATTATTATAATAATCCTTCATTTGGGTATGGTGGATATTGCCTCCCAAAGGACACAAAACAATTACTTTCAAGTTTCAAAGATATTCCACAAAAACTCATAGAAGCTACGATAAACTCTAATCAAATTAGAAAACAGTATTTAATTGATGAACTGATAAATAAAAAACCAAGCAATATAGGTATTTATCGCTTAATTATGAAAACAGGAAGTGATAATTTTAGATATTCAGCAATACTTGATGTTTTAGAAGGTTTAAAGCAAAAAAATATTAATACTATTATCTATGAACCATCTTTCAAAGAGGATTCTTTTGAAAATATCAAGGTGGTAAAAGATTTAGATTATTTTAAATCTATAAGTGATATTATTGTCGCAAATAGAGCTGAACCTTTATTAGATGATGTTAAAGAAAAAATTTTTACAAGAGACATTTTTGGGGTGAGTTAATTTGAAAAAAGTTTTAATAACTGGTACTGCAGGGTTCATTGGCTCATACTTGGCAATGTATCTTCTAGATAGGGGTGATGAAGTAGTAGGCATTGATAGTCATAATGATTATTATGATCCAAAACTAAAAGAAGATAGGCTCGAAAGATTTATAGAATACCCTAATTACATACATTATAGAGGTGATATATCTGACACCACTTTTCTTGAAAAAATATTTTTAGAACATAATTTTGATTTTGTTGTTAATCTGGCTGCCCAAGCTGGAGTTAGATACTCATTAGAAAACCCAATGGCATACATTAATAGCAACATTGTTGGCTTTATGAATATCTTAGAGTGCTGCAGAAATTCTGATATAAAGCATTTAGTATATGCAAGTAGTTCAAGCGTGTACGGCGCAAATTCTGCAATACCTTTTTCGATTCACGATAATGTTGATCATCCATTAAGCTTATATGCTGCCAGTAAGAAAAGTAATGAGTTGATGGCCCATTCTTATAGTAATCTTTATAAACTTCCAACAACGGGATTGCGATTCTTCACGGTTTATGGCCCATGGGGTAGGCCAGATCAAGCCCTCTTTAAGTTCACAAAAGCCATATTAGAGGGAGAAAAAATTAAAGTTTTTAATTATGGAAATCACAAACGAGACTTTACATATATCGACGATATTATTGAAGGTGTTGTAAGAGTTATGGATAGTCCGGCCAATGAGAATTTTGAATGGGATAGTAAAAATCCTGATCCAGGAAGCAGCTTAGCTCCGTGGAGGATTTATAACATAGGCAATAATAATCCTGTAAATCTTATGGATTACATTGCTGCACTTGAGAAAATTCTTAATATAAAAGCTGAAATGGAGTTACTCCCTCTTCAAGATGGTGATGTGCCAGATACTTTTGCTAATGTAGACGATCTTGTTGAAGAATTTAATTACAAGCCTTCTACATCGATTGACTATGGTATTAGCGAGTTTGTCTCTTGGTATATTGAATATTTTAAAATTGATATCAATGGATATAAGTAAAATTAAAATTGCTGTAATTGGTTTGGGCTATGTTGGTCTGCCTTTAGCAGTTGAATTTGGAAAAAAAAGAGATGTAGTAGGTTTTGATGTCAATCAACAAAGGTTAAATGAGCTAATGTTAAACATTGATTCAACACAAGAAACCTCAAAAGAAGACCTTAAAGAGGCTAAATACTTATCATTCACAGGGGATACAAAAAGAATAGAACAATGTAATTTATTTATTATCACAGTTCCAACTCCTGTCGATGTTAATAAACTTCCAGATCTTAGTATGATAGAAAAAGCTTCCAAATCTATTGGAAAGATTCTAAAGAAAGGAGATATAGTTATTTATGAATCTACTGTATATCCTGGAACTACTGAAGAGGTATGTGTACCAATACTTGAAAAACATTCATCACTTAAATTTAATGAAGATTTTTTCTGTGGATACAGCCCTGAGAGGATTAATCCGGGTGATAAAGAACATAGGTTAAAAAATATAACAAAGATAACTTCAGGCTCTAACCCAGAATCAGCAAAGCTAATAGATGACTTATATAATGAAATAATTGAAGCTGGAACTCATCAAGCTGAATCAATAAAAGTTGCTGAAGCTGCAAAAGTTATTGAAAACACCCAGAGAGATCTTAATATTGCACTGATGAATGAGTTATCAATGATTTTTAATAAAATGGATATTGATACCTTATCAGTTTTAGAAGCAGCAGGCACTAAATGGAATTTTTTGCCATTTCGACCTGGTTTAGTTGGAGGACACTGTATAGGCGTTGACCCATATTATCTTACCTATAAGGCAAAAGAGTTAGGACATAATCCTGAAATTATTCTTGCGGGTAGAAATTTAAATGATGGAATGAGTAAATACATCGCCCTAAAAATGGCAAATACTCTAAATAAAAGACACGATAATTCTGATAATAAAAATATACTAATTTTGGGCCTTACATTTAAAGAAAATTGTCCAGATATTAGAAATACTAAAGTGGTTGATATTATTAAAGCCTTTTCTGATGAAGAATATAATGTTGATGTTTATGATCCATGGGTAAGTGCTTCTGTCGCAAAAGATGAATATGGAATTCAACTTTTAACTGATATCAATGATGATAAATATCATGGAATTATTTTATGTGTCTCGCATCAAATATTTTTAGATATGGGAATTGAAAAAATCAAATCATTTGGAAAGAAAGACCATATATTTTTTGATTTAAAATCTCTTTTTAGAAAAGAGGATTCTGATTTTAGATTATAGGAGGGTTTTTCATAAATGATATCCAGACATGAAAAGATTAATATACCAGAAGAAATTATTGAATCATTCTTTGATCTGGTTGGCAGTCCAAAAAATAATGAAAGCGATAATATATCCGATGTATGGAAGAATGTTTTCAAGAAATATGATGAATTAAACAATAGAAATATGAATGATTCAAAAATCTCAGATATTTGTAATTTATTTGAAAATTATTTTGTGAATGGTTTGTCCGATGGAGCATGCGCTGGAAAGTCTATGGAAAAAATCCTAACAAGATACAAGTATCTTTCAAGAGAGAAAAGAAGATTGGCTTCACTATATCTCCATAGAAATCCTGGTATAGAAAATAGCTACAATAGAATAGGTTTTGGACTTAAGTTAAATAACAAAAAATTTACAGAAATGGTTAATGAGATGAAAAATCTTAAGCTTTCAAATTTATTATTTAGTGGATGCCCTTGGATGTACTCACATGCCAATTCAAAATATTTACTTGAACTAACAGATCACTATTATTTCTTTGATATCATTAAAAGATATTTAAAAAACAAAGAAATTAAACCGGTATTCATTGGAGAGGGTTCAGGTATATTATCAAATATATTTCTTAATTCAGAATTAAATATTACTGATTCTGTATTTATAGATTTACAGCATTTTCTTCTTCGTCAATATATTATAAATTACTCACAACGTAAAAAAGTTGGTGCGTACATTTATGCGCAGGATTTCAAAAGCTCTATGATTGAATCTAAAAATATGACAATCATCAATCAAGATTCCTTTCCAGAAATACCTGATAATGCTCTTGAGTCATACTTCAATCTAATTGAAGAAAAAAAGGTTGAGCGAGTAATTTCTTATAATCATTTAGATTTAAGAGGTGATCATGCTGACTACAGAGGCATGCTAATAAAATATTTTGGAGAACCGCATATTAGATTTGAATCAACATTACGTAATGGATATTTCATCGAAATATTTGAATCTAATGAGTTATTTAATGCCTAAAATACTCGTCACTGGATCAGGCTCTAAATCAGAAATTGATGATCATCATTACGATGTTATTTATGCTTCAAATACTTCTTTCTTAAGAATCAAAAATATTAATGATATAAATTTAGTTATAAGTGATGCATTGTTATTTAAAGAAGTTGATCTAAATGAACATGAAACTATAAAAGGTCTTTCAAGAAAGGAATCAAATAAATATAGACTAGAAAAATATTCAACAATAAATGATATAAAAGTAAAAAGACTAGTTGTATCTGACAGTGGCTTAAAAATAAAAATAAAATCAAGACTCTTAGAAAAGAATATATCAGCATCAAATATTAAAATAATAAAATCAAATGATATCTGGAATTTGTATTTATCTTCATTCAGCTTATATGATCTATTTAAGATATTTCTTAAATTATCTTTTAAGCTAAAAATTAAATTCATAATCCAAATCATCTTAAAGAAAAGAATGTCTACTGAATTTAGGCCATCTCTTGGATTAATTTCTATCATGTTGGCTATGATTGAGAATCCTGGTTCAATTATTATGGTAGACGGAATTGGAATGATTGGTTCTGATGGTTCCAGAAAAGCTTATTATGGTCACAAGGATCCATTTGTATATTCTCAAAAATCACATACATTCGATTCTATTTATTTAGATATTTTTGTAAAAACTAACCAGATTAAGTTCAATTAACAGTAAAATATATATTTATACGGGTACGGGGAAAAAAATGATGGGTGTCAAAATAATAGCTGAAATTGGTTGGAATCATATGGGAGATCTAGACCTTGCTGATGAAATGATATGTGCGGCTAAAGATTCTGGTGCTGATGTTGTAAAGTTTCAGTACTGGAATCCGGAATATTTAAAATCTGGTTCATGGGATACTGATGGAAGAAGAGAAATATACAATAAAGCTGCTTTAACTGAAGAAAAAATAATTTCATTACAAGAATCATCAAAAAAACATGATTGTGATTTCTTAATGAGTGTATTTGGCACAAAGGGCGCAAAATATATGAAAGATTTGGGACTAAGCAATATTAAAATACCATCACACGAAACTACAAACCTTAAACTAATCAAATACTGTTCTGAAAATTTTGATTTTATCTTCTTCTCAGCAGGCGCTTCAACAAAAGAGGAAGTTCTCGAAGCCAATGAAATACTAAAATCTGGAAATGCTTCATACAACATAATGCATTGTGTTTCATCTTATCCATGTGAGTCTGATAGAGCAAATATATCAAGAATAAGATGGCTAAAAAATTTGCACGATAGTGTTGGTTTTAGCGACCATACTGGAAGTACTATTATTCCTGCAATTGCAGTTGGAATGGGCGCATCAGTAATAGAGAAACATTTTACAACTGATAAAAATTTACCAGGAAGAGATAATAAGTTCGCCTTAGATGCTAATGAATTTAGTTTAATGTCAGTAAATATAAGAGAGGCAGAACATTCTTTAATAAACCATGGAATTGATTATCAAGATATTGAAGAAGATACAGTTTTAAATTATAGAGGCAGATGGGAGCCGCATGATTATGAGTGAAAAAATTAGTGTTGTAATTAGGTGCAAAGATGAAGAAAGATGGATAGGCCATGCTATTCAATCTGTAATAGATTTCATACCTAACAATGAAATAATAGTTGTGGATAATCTATCAAATGACAAATCTCTAGAGATTGTTCAGCAATTTAAGGCAAATCCATCCCTTGTCAGAAATAATCAAAAGTACACTGATGTTAAGATTTTATCAATTGATAAATATTCGCCTGGATTAGCTCTCAATTTAGCTGCTCAAAATGCTGAAGCTGATTACGTAATGTTTTTATCAAGTCATTGTGTTATCAAGAAGTTAAATTTAGAAGAGCTATTTAATAATCTTTCTAAATATGTAGCAGTGTTCGGTAATCAAGATCCTGTATATCAAGGTCAAAGAATAGGCAAGAGGTATCTTTGGAGTCATTTTGGAGATAAAAAAGTTGAAAATATGTACTCTGAACTAGAGGATAGGTATTTCTTTCATAATGCACTTTCTATAATTAATAAACAGGTTTTACTAAAAACCCCTTTTGATGAAGAATTGGTTGGAAAAGAGGACAGATACTGGGCAACAAATGTCATAGAAAATGGAATAGGAAATATATTATATGATCCTGAGATTTTGTGTGACCACCATTACACAAATAATGGAAATACTTGGAAAGGTGTTGGTTAATGAAACCAAATCAAAATGTTTTACTAGTCTGTACACCAATAGAAAACATTAAAGAAGTTAAATCAAGACTTTCAAAATTATTTAAGATCATATATCTTCCTGATATTGAATATGAAGATTTCAAGAATAATACGTTTCATGAAGTGAAAGGTATATTTACCAATCCAAATAGATCAAAGATTTTTTTATCATGCAATGTATTTAACGAATTGCCTAATCTTGAGTTCATCTGTACAGCATCAACAGGAACAGTTCATATTGATGTAACTGAATGTAATAAAAGAGATATCAAAATCATTTCTTTAAAAGACGAAACAGATTTTCTAGCAAAAGTTTCATCAACCGCTGAACTTGCTTTTACCCTCATGATGTCAGCTATAAGAAAAATTACTCCATCTGTTCATGATGTTTATGAGGGAAATTGGGATTGTGATAAATTTATTGGAAAGCAATTATGTGATCTTAAGGTTGGGGTTTTGGGTATGGGAAGACTCGGAAAAATTTTTGCATCATACTGTAATGCTTTTAATTCAGAAGTATATTTTTTTGATCCTTATGTCTCATCTAACATGTGCCCAGATTCCAAAAAGTTTGAAAAAATTAGTGAGTTCTTGTCGGAACTAGATGTATTATCAATACATATTCATGCTACCAAAGATAATAAAGAATATATAAATAAAAAAATTCTAGACCTTTGTAAAAAAGATATTGTCATTATAAACACCTCAAGGGGCGAAGTGGTAAATGAAGCAGATATTATAAATCATCTAAAGAAAAATAAGCATTCGATTTACGCTACAGATGTAATTACAGATGAGATTGATTCTAAAGATAATAGCCCGATTTATAAATATTTCTATGAAAATTATCCACTTGGAAACATAATCATAACTCCTCATATTGGTGGCATGTCAGAGGGAGCAAGGTTTTTAGCATACAATAAAAGCATTGATTTGCTTGAATCATATCTTATGGAGGAATCTAAAAATGCATAAAGTTTTAGCTGTAATCCTTGCAAGAGGAGGTTCAAAAGCTATTCCAAAAAAAAATATTGCTGATATTAACGGACATCCTTTGATCGCATACACAATATGTGAAGCACTACGCGCAAAAAATGTATCAGATACCGTTGTTTCGTCTGACGATGAAGATATAAAAAAAATTGCAGAGGATTATGGAGCTTTAGCTCCTTTCACGAGACCGAAAGAATTGTCTGGAGATAAAGCTAAGCCGGTTGAGTGTAATTTGCATGCAACAAAATTTATGGAGAATCTCAGAGGTTATAAATATGACTATGTAGTTGAGTTATTGTGCACAAATCCATTTAAAACATCTTTTGATATTGATACAGCACTAGAAATGCAATTTAAGACGGATGCAGATTCAGTAATTGGTGTTATGAGACTTGATGATCATCACCCCATAAGAATTAAGAAGTTAGAAGATGGTTATATAAGAGAATTTTGCTTACCAGAGATTCCTGAAAGTACTAGACAAGACTTAAAACCTGATGCATATATTAGAAATGGCTCTATCTATTCTATGAGAAGAGATATGCTTGAAAAGAAAATAAGGTATGGCACAGAGAATTCTCTAGCATATGTAATGCCAAGAGAACGGACTGTAAACATTGATGAACCAATGGATCTAGAGATTGCAAGAATACTTATGGAAAAAAATCCAAGAGATCATATTAAAAAAATTCAATAAAAAGGGAAGAATAATAATGAAAATTACTGTAATTGGATATGGAATACAAGGGAGAGCTCAAGCATTAAACTTGAGGGATTCAGGACATGATGTTGTAATCGCTAATAGAAAAGATAAATATTTGACCAAAGCTATTGAAGATGGATTTAATGTTTTACCAATTGAAGAATCCATAAGAAATGCTGAAATAATATTTATTTTAATTCCTGATGCAGTTCAAGATGAAATATTGATTACCCATGTTTTTCCAAACATAAGCGAAGGATCATCAATTATTTTTGCTCATGGTTATTGGTTAAACTATGAATCAAAGAAAATACCCGAAAACATTAATGTGTTTATGATAGCTCCTAGATTTCCTGGAGAACAAATCAGGAAAACTTTTTTGATGGGAGGGGGTGTAGCTGCATATGTTGATATCGTTCAAGATTATTCTGGAAATGGAGATTCCATAATTAAAAATATGACGGATTCTTTAGGTTTTTCCAAAGGCGGAGTAATAAATTTATCATTCAAGCAAGAAGCTGAAATTGATTTATTTATTGAACAATTTATGGCTCCAACTTTTTTTGCTTCAGCAGAAACAGCATATGAATTATTAGTTAAAAAAGGGTATCCAGAAGAGGCAGTTTGTCTAGAATTGTATTTCAGCGGTGAACTAGGCGCTGTCAGGACAATGATGGGAAGAGATGGTTTGTATGAAGGATTTCAAAAAAATGCGTCACCCACCTGCCAATATGGAGTATCCTCTAGCAGGTCTGCCTTATGGGACGAAGATATGAAACAAAAGGCTGAAATGCAGCTAGAAAGAATAACTTCAGGCAAATTCAGTGAAGAATTATCTGATCACAAATACGCATCAAAAGTGGTAAATGAATTTGTTGAAAGTGATATTGCAAAAGATATTAAGCGTACAGAAAAAAAAGTTAATAAAATTATAAAGAAGTATTTGTAAGATGATTATAGTATTTGGCTCCAATGGTGTTTTAGGAAAAGAGATTTGTAACCAATTAATAGCCAAGAACCAGCAACTTTTTCTAACTGCAAATAATGGCTTTAAAAAAATTAAGGATAGCTATACAAATATTGAAAATGTCGTACATATAAAAAAATGCAACATTGCAGAAAAAAATGATATTGAAGAAATTTTTAATTATGTAAAAGAAGAAAACATTAATATTACTGGCGTAGTTAATAATTTTGCATATACATATGATTCAAGCATAACTTACCATGATCCAAATTCTGAAGAGGTAAAGCATTTATTTAATGTTAATTATCATGGAGTTTCTCAAATTTTTGAATCACTTGTGGCGTACGTAAATAAAGACATTGATACAACTATTAGAGTAGTAAATGTATTAAGTAACTCTCTAAAAACGCACAACGCTTCAAACTATCATTATATTTCTTCAAAAGCAGCCGTTGAAACTTTGGCAACCTTTTTTGCAAAGAATTATTCAGAAAATCTAAGTATCAACAATGTATGCCCTGGATTAATGAAATCTGACATCACCTCATCTAGATTTGATGAAGTTGTTAATCATATTGAATCATTGACACCTTTAAAAAGATTAGCATCTCCGACTGAAGTTGCTCAGTTAATAGCATATTTTTGTTCTGAATCGCCTCTTTCAATTTGCGGACAAACAATATTTGTAGATGGTGGAAGAACATTGTGAAAAATATTCTTATTACTCCTCAAGGATTTTACTTTGTAAAGAATAAAATCAAAGATCATTTAACAAATGATTTTAACTACATATTTTCTAATGGAATTATTGAAAGAAAGGATAAACTCATCGAGTTAATTTCAGACTGTGAGATTGCAATAATAGGTAGTGAATTAATTGATAGTGATGTTATTGATGCCAGCAAAAATCTAAAACTAATCATAAGGTTTGGAACTTCCACTGAAAATATCGATAAAGATTATCTTTTAAAAAAAAATATTAAACTTCATAGTATAAAATCAGCTCATACTGTTAATGGAGTAGCGAGGCTTTGTTTATTTTTTTCAATGTTTTATATATTTAATGTTCATAAACATACAAATGATGCAAAAAAAGGTCAATGGAAAAGATATATGAATTTATCCCCAGAAAATACTTCAATTGGTCTTTTGGGCGGAGGCGATATAGCTTCTGTTTTTTATAATTTTGGAAATGCTTTGGGCTTTAACTTTAATTACTTTTCTAGAACAGAGAAGCCTGCTTTAGACAAAAAGGGACTTGTTTATTATAAAAATGTTAATGATTTAATTTCAGCATCAGATATAGTTTCAATTCATTTACCGCTCAATAATGATACAAAAAATATTATAGGTTCAGATCAGTTAATGCTATTAAGTAATAAAATGTTAATAAATACTTCAAGAGCTGGCATTGTATGCAAAGAATCATTAATGAAAGCATTAAATGACTATAAAAATTTTTATTATTTTACAGATGTGTTGCACAGCGAGCCTCCTCTAGCTGATGATTTTAGTATCATAAAAATGAAAAATGTTATTTCAACTGCTCACATAGGCGGCTATTCTGAATCAGCTTTAATTGACGTAGCTATTAAATCTCTTGAAATTGTTAAAAATGAAATTTAAAGTTCTTTGTACAGCACCATTTAAAAAATTTCCATCGGTAATGAAAAGTTTTCACGAAGTATTTGATGGAGACGTTATTGAATACATGACATATGAAGAAGTACTAAATAACATAAATAAATATGATGGCATTATTCCAAATGCTAGAATTGCTGTTGACAGCGCCATAATAGATAAAGCTCAAAATCTGAAAGCACTGTATCAACCATCAATGGGCTATGAGCATATTGATTATGAATATTTAGATAAAAATTCTATTTCTTTTAATTCTCTTGGCTTAGATCAAGAATTCAAGGAAACTTTATGGTCAACTGCCGAACATACTATGTCCTTGATTCTCTCTCTTTTAAAAAGCAATTTTCAATCGGTAAAAGATGTTAAAAAATTTGGAAAGTGGGATAACAGAATATATAAAATTAATGATTTAAGAAAACTTAAAGTCGGAGTTATTGGTTTTGGAAATATTGGCAAAAAGGTAAGTTATTTGTGCAATTGTTTTGGTTCTAGTATTTCAGCCTATGACCCTTATTTAGAAGATAAAGATTTCCCTAATTATGTAACTAGGTCATCTCAAATGAAAAGCTTGCTTGAAAATTCAGATATTATAACTTTGCACGTGCCCTCTAATGAGGAAACTATAAATTTAATTGGAAAAAATGAAGTCCATCTTATGAAAAATAATAGTTATTTAATTAATACTTCTAGAGGAGGAATTGTTGATGAATCTGCTTTAATAGATGCTCTAGATTCAAAAAAAATTGCTGGAGCTGCAGTTGATGTTCTTGAGGGTGAAAGTCCTTTTGGTGTTGAAAACCATCAACTGGTTAAATATTCCAAACAACATGACAATATTATCATTACACCTCATCTGGGCGGCAGCAGCTATCCATATATGGAATCAATTTTTTTACATTCAATTCAAAAACTTAAGTTAATGTTAGAAAATTGAATCGTAATAAATTTTTTTAAATAAAGGAAAATAATTTGTTGTATAAAGAAATAAAAAAGGTTTGGACGTATTTAGCTGTTAGAAGAAAAAGGCATCTTAAGCTCTTAGTAGTATTTATGATTTTTACTGCTTTCTTTGAAATATTAAGTATTAGCGCAGTATTACCTTTTTTGGCGGCAATCACAGATCCATCTATAGTACTGGAATATGAAATTGTTAAAAATATTTTAAATATTTTTAATATTAAAACAGAATCCGACTTCTTGTTTATTTTTACTATTTCATTTTGTATTGCAGCAATACTTGCTGCTGTTATGAGATTAATACTTTTATACTTCAGCTCAAAGTTATCTTATATGATTGGAGCTGAAATCGGGATCGAAATATATAACAAAACACTTTATCAACCCTACCAAATTCATGCAAAGAGAAACAGTAGTGATGTAATTTCAGTCATCTCGGTAAAGGTTCAAATGATAATTGTAAATGTTTTAGCTGCTATTTTAACAATGATAACATCTTTAATTTTAGCAATGACAATAATTAGTTTTTTGATATTAATGAATCCAATTATTGCCTTGTCGGTGATTATATTTTTTGGCGCCTTATATAGCTTGTTAACATATCTTACAAGAAAAGAAATTAATAGAGGTGGTCAAATTATTGCAGATGAGTCAACAAAAATAGTTAAAACTCTTCAAGAAGGTTTAGGCGGAATAAGAGATATTATCCTTGATGGAACTCAAGATTTTTATATAGATATATATAGTAAGTCAGAAATTAGTCTCAGAAAGGCGCAAATAAAGAATCAGGTTGTAAGAGAAAGTCCTCGGTTTGTTATGGAGGGCATAGCGATGGTTGGTATAGCAACTCTAGCTTATTTAATTACTGGAGATGATGGTGTTTCAAAAGCACTGCCTCTGTTGGGTGCTGTTGCAATTGGTAGTCAAAGACTCCTACCTTTAATACAAAATGGTTATAACGCCATAATAAAACTCAGAGGTTCTCTTGCAGCAATACAGGATATTGGAAAATTTTTAAATCAAGAGAGACAAGATCATCTTATGGATACAACCAATAAAGATAAATTAGAGTTTGCAAGTCATATTGAGCTTAAAGATGTTTCTTTCTCATATTTAAATAACGGTCCAAAAATCTTTGATAATTTAAACATTAAGGTATCTAAGGGAAGCAGGATAGGGTTTGTTGGCAAAACAGGTAGCGGGAAATCAACTCTAATCGACATTATTATGGGCTTGTTGAGCCCAACTAATGGAAATATGATTGTTGATAACACTGAAATTAATAAAACAAATATGAAATTATGGCAGAACAATATAGCCCATGTACCTCAACATATTTATTTATCTGATGAAAGTATCATAAACAATATTGCGTTTGGATTATCACAAGAGGATATTGATTTTGAGAGAGTAAAGAAAGTTGCTGAACAGGCAAGAATTTCTGACACAATCAAAGATATGCCCGAAAAATATAATACAAAAATTGGAGAACGAGGCATTCGTTTATCTGGAGGCCAAAGGCAAAGAATTGGAATCGCAAGAGCACTATATAAGGGGGCGGACCTAATTGTTTTGGACGAAGCTACCAGCGCACTAGACTCTAATACTGAAAAAGAAATTATGGAAATTTTTGATAATCTTGGTAGAAATATTACTTTATTAATAATTGCTCACAGAATATCAACTCTAAATAATTGCCATAAAATATATGAAGTCGAAGATGGCTTAATACGTGAAGTCAAATTTTCTTCATTAGAGAAAAGATCTTAAAATATGTTTTCAAAATCTAAGAACTTATGCTGTATGCCTTAATTTTTTTGAACCTAACAATTTTTGAGAGAATCATCAATTTTAATATTGGCTTTATGAGTATTGGGATTGGTGATATTTTTATTATACTTTTTCTTTTTTTCAATATTTTTGGTTCAAAGAAGTTAAATATTGACCGTGGAATTTTTATACTTGCTATATTAATTTTTATAACTATTTTTTCGAGCTTAATTCTTAATGGCACATACTACGGCTTGAACTCATTGTTTACTATTCCCGCGAAAATACTAGTTGGCGCAATTATAGCAACTCATATTCTGTCTTCGAAAATAAACCGAAAGCACATACTTATTTTAGATATAAATATATTCATATTTATACTCATTGAACTATTTTTATCTGATGCAAGTCCGTTTTTCAGCTTTGAGTATTTTAATAGAAATGAAACACTTGCATATATTTCATGTTTATTTTGCCTTAGAAGTACTTGTATTTATATTGGCAAAATCGAAGATTTTAATTTTACTAATCATGTATTAATACCTTTTTTGATAATTTTTTCTTGTGCTCTTATTGTTCAAAGCAGGCAGGCAAGTTTGGCTGCCATGGTGTTCATAGCATCTTATTATTTAATATCATCTATAAATAAAAAGTTTTTTATTAGAAGAAGTTTAATAACCATAGGAATATTTGGGATCTTGATATCTTTTTTTCTTACAATTGAAGTAAGTGGTTATGCAGGAAGTAGAATTCAAACATTGCAGACTTTAGAGCCCTCAAATAGAGCAGATCAACAAAGACTAGCTAATATTATTCAGTCTTATGAGGGATTCATAGAAAGTCCTATTATTGGAAACGGGCCTACTTCATTTATTAGGAATAACGCATTCAATAAAGTTGCTCACAATACATATGCATCAACTTTGTATGAACTTGGATTGGTAGGACTTGTAGTACTTTTTATGCTTTTTAAAAAATTGCTTATGACAGCTAATATTGAAACCTATAATGAAAGATCAAGATTATTTGCAAAATTAATTGCATCTTTCGGCTTATTTTTAATATTTCAATCATTATTTATAGAGGCTTTACCTAAAGCTCCTCTATATATAATTCTTTCTTGCTGTATATGCTTCTCAAAGAGAGTAAAATTAAATAAAAATTTTTCATAAAACTAAATAAATGAAAATAAAAAAAGATTGTTGTCTTTGCAAATCACAAATGGATATTATTTGGTCTATTAATAATGGAGTAATACCAAATTTATATTTAAAAAAGACCGAGGATGAAAAAAAATCTGCTCAGCACATATTTTTTTGCGAGAAATGTCAGATTATAGAAAATGTTCATAATTTCTCTGAAAATGAACTTTTTGGTAATTATGTTTACAGAACTCCTTTAACAAAAATGGATGATGAAATTGCAACGTATTTGTCAAAGTTTATTAAAGAAAATGAAATCAAAAATATTGTTGAGGTAGCAGGCAATAATGGAACATTTGCAAAAAAAATATTAGATCTGCTTAAAAAAGATTCAGATATTAAATATACAATTATTGATAAAGTTCCAATTGATTGTAAAGACACAAGAATAAATCACATTGAAAAATTTTTAAATAAAACTGAGTTCAATAATAATCTAAAGGCTAATTGTGAATTGGTTATTGTTAGACATGCATTAGCACACAATAAAAATGTTGTTCAATTTTTTGAAGATATCTTAAGCATTTTAAATCCAAAAAATATTTACATAGAAAATGCATCGCTGGTTGCAACATACCAAAAAAAAGATTATTCACAATTATATAGCGAACATTTTTTTTCCTTATCACCATATTTTATTAAAAAACTGGGTGAAAATTTTAATTATGATATAAAAGAGATTCGGAATTTTAAAATTCACAATGGTTCATTTGGAATTCTTTTAAATGATACTAAAAATAGTTATGTATATGATTATCAGCATATTTCGTCAAAAGAATTGAAAAATAGTATCTCAACTTGGACTGATGAAGTAAAAAGTTTTTGGTTAAAAATTAAAAATAAAAATAAAAAAATAGCTGTCTGGGGTTGTTCGGCAAAATTTTTGTTTACGTATTCCGCTCTAGAGCTTAAATTCATTCAATCAATTTCCTATATAATTGACTCAACTCCAGAAAAAAATAATTTATTTGCGCCAGGAACCTCTATAAAAGTGTTATCAGAGGACGATATAGATTTTAGTGAAGATATTGTATTTCTTATAGGAGCAAGAAATTTTTCAGATCATATTGAAGCCAAAATTTTACAAAAATTTCCAGATGCAGATGTATATTGTCCACCTTTTTAGTGACCGTAATCTAAAAACTATAAATAGTGTTAATATATGCACATATTTAAATATGACTAAAAAAATAAAGAATATAGTCTTGTTTTTCAACCATTATCAGAATGTCTAAAATAGTAATATATAAAGCTATATTTGGTGATTATGATAATAAACCAAAACCACCACCTAAAGGCTTTGATAAAAACACTAGCTTTGTACTTTTAACCGACAAAGAAATATCAATCGAAGGTTGGAAAACTATTAAAATTAATAAATATAGTCCAGTTTTAAATAATCGAAGTTGCAAGATGTTTCCATGGAAATATTTTGATGCTCAAAAATCATTATATTTAGACGGTCATATAGAATTTGGTGATGAGTTTATCGAATTCTATACCGAATTAATCTCTAAAGATTATGTTTTTGCTGTAAATAGACATCGTGCTAAAGGAAACGTTTCTGATGAATTAATAAGATGCATAGATAATTCAAAAATTACAAAAAACGAAATAAAAAAAATTTTTGACTCTGATCTTATAATTGATGCTCCTGCAGTGGAATGCGGGATGATTTTCAGGAACCATGAAAATGATAACATTAAAATACAAGCAGATAGATGGTGGTGGTATTTTAATAATATATGCCCAAGAGATCAGATTAGTGTTCATACAGCAGCAAGGGATGCTGATATTTCAATAACTATATTAGAATCTGATTTTTCAAATACTAATTTTTTTAAAATAATAGGTCACAAGAATTGGTTTTTTAAAATCATAAAAGCAAGATTAAAAATAATACTAAGAGTTTTTTTTAGCGGATTATTAATCGATGATTGATTTTTGAAAATGAATGTTCTTTGCATTATTTATGGTATTGGAAGAGGGGTTGAAACTTCCTCGGCAACCATTAATAAAAACATTATTAAGCCTCTTTCAGATTTAGATATAAAGGTTGAGACTATTTATGTTTTAAATGAATTAGATTTTATAGAAAATAAAAGATCTGGTGATTATGGAGCAATTAAATCAGTCCCAAAAAATATTTTTATTAACGAGGAAAGAATTTTATGTACAAAAGAGCAGCTTTTAGACCAAAAAGTATTTAAATATGTTAAAAATGTGAAAGATGTTCATAATGATAATTACAAAAGTTATGAAAATCTTTTATGTCAACTGGGCATGTTAAAAGAGGCATGTAAAAGAAAAGATTTCTTCTCATTTGATCGAATTTTAATGGTCAGAGATGATTTAATAATAAGTACCTCTAATTTAGATTTTTTATGCCTTCTTAATGTTAGTAGTCATGGCCCAATAACTTCAATGTGGCATTGGCATGGGGGCATAGGAGACAGATTTATTTTGTGCATGCCAGAACTTGCTGTAAAGCTTGCCTGCAAGATCAATGAAGTAAAAAACTTCGTTTCTGACAATGGATATTTAAATGGTGAACATTTACAAAGATATGTTCTTGAAAAAGAAAAAGAAAAAATTATGGCAATCAACTTAAAGCTAGTAAGGGTTAGACTAAATTTTTTAGTTAAAGAAAATTTTTATTTACCATTTTGGCGTCCATATGAGCTACTAAGAGTTTTTTTTGCAGTCTTTAGGTATAATTTTAGAAAAATTTTGTTTTATTTTTCAAAAAATTAAATAAGGAGTAGTTAATGAAAATCTTAGCAATAGGAGCTCATCCAGATGATATTGAACCCCAAATTGGAGGCACTTTAGCTAAATTAGCTAATGATGGTGCAAAAATATTAACAGTTGCTACAACAGCAACAAGTACTGGAGCGTCATCTGTTGATTTCAGAGATGAAGAGGCTAGAAAAGCTGCAGCATGTCTTGGAGCTAGTTTTTTATCACTAGGCATACCTCAAGATGAGTTTACTTTTTCAAGAAATTATATTTCTACCTTTGATGATTTATTTTCTGCTGAAAAGCCTGATATGGTTTTTACAGTTAATGCAATGGATAGTCATCATGAGCATCAGTTTGTTTCTCAATGCATTCGTTCAGCATCAAGAAAAAATTCTTTCTCTTTAATTTCACTTAATCAAGCTTTTCCTGGAGGAGTCGGAGCACATTCTCATAATTATTTTTCGAATATATCTGATTTTCATAAAATAAAAATTGAATCTGTGAAATGTTATGAGAGTCAAGTTGCAAAATATGGTCAGGACTGGCTTGATGCAATTGCTGCTAGGGACAGGTCATGGGGTTTTAATTTAGGTTGTATGTATGCTGAAGTTGCAAATATAGATAAATGGATCATTAAGTGAACTTTAGTTTAGATAAATTCAAAAATCTTCATAATCTTGAACCAGAATTTGAATTAAATGGTGTTAGTCAGTCATCAAATTTGAAAAGTAATACAATTGCATTTGCTCTTAAAATTAACAATGAGCTTATTACATCATTAAAATCTATAAAATCTGTCATAATTTTTGTTCCACTTGATGCAGAGTTATCAGATGAATGCCACATAAATAATTTAATTATTAAATGCAAAAATCCTAGATATGAATACATAAAAACCACCAGACTTGTTTTTAATGAGCCTATAATTAGTTATGAAGATGGATTAAATTTTGTCCATCCTTCTGCCAAAATTGGTAAATCAGTTATTTTGTCACCCTTTTCATATATTGGTGAGAATTCTGTAATTGAAGATGGTTGCAAAATATTCCCTGGAGTAAAAATTCTTAATAATGTAACTGTAGGAGAGGGTACTAGCATTGGATCAAATACTGTAGTTGGTGGAAAGGGCTTCGGCATAGAGAGAGACAATGATAGAGAGCGTGAAGTAATCTCGTTTGGAGGCGATCCACTTAAGATGCCTCACTTTGGTGGCGTCATAATTGGAAGAAATTGTGATATTGGCGCTTTAACCACTATATGTTCTGGAGCTATTGAACCCACAATTCTTGAAGATTTTGTAATGGTTGATGATCATGTACATATTGCACATAATTGCAAAATAAAGAGAGGAGCAGCAATTACTGCATCTGCTGAATTAAGTGGTTCAGTTGAGGTTGGCGAGGAATCATGGATAAGTCCAAACACAACTATCATGCAAAAAATTTCGATAGGACCAAGATGTATTGTTGGCCTAGGCTCAGTTGTTTTAAAATCCACTCCAGCCGATTCTATAATTATTGGAAATCCAGCTAAACCTTTGGGAAAAGTAAAAAAAAATTAGATTTTAAATAAGATTGAAAATGCAAATAACTATATGCATCCCCTACTATAATGATTCAAAAAATCTAAATAAACTTTTGGGCTCTATTTATGAAAGTAACACTAAAAACATATCTTTCGAAATTATTGTTTGTGGAAGTGATAGTCAAAACAAAGTTAAAGATATAGTTCTTTCCTGGAAAGATAAATTGCCGGTGTCTTTAATAGATACTGCCAAAAAAACTTCTGCTAGCATAAATTTAAATAAGGGTATTGAAAGGGCAAAAGGGGATATTTTTTGCAGAATAGATAGTCATTGTTTAATAGATAAAAATTATATTCAAAATGGAATTTCTGAATTTAATAAAAATATCAATGATTACTCAGCAATTGGCCCCAGTGTTGAAATTACAGGACAATCAGAAAATTCCTTATCAAAAGTAATATCTAAGATATACATGAGTCCATTTCTGCTTGGGCCGAGTAAATTTAAAAGATCTTTTTTCTATAAAAATTTTTCAGGACCTACTGACTCAATTTACCTTGGCTTCTATTCCACAAGTGATCTAAGAGATTTAGGAGGCTTTGATGAAAGCATTCAAAGAAAGCAGGATATTGAATTGCTCTCAAGATTAAAAAAAATGACAAACAAGGGCTTATATAATTCTAGTTCTTTAATTGTTAAATATATTTTAAAACAGGATTCTTTGTTTAAGCTCTGGAAAAGGTGCTTTGTTCAAGGATCTTACTTGTTTGAATCTTCTTCATCTTCAAGAATAATTCACTATGTACCTATTATTGCATTAATTATCTTTTTGATACTTTCAAAAATATCATCGTCTGTTGGCTTATTTTTATTAATACTTTATGTATTTCTTTGTTCAATATTTGGAGTAATTGAAACATTAAGTTTATTGGGCTTAGCTATTGCTATTATTACATTTCCAATTTCTCATTTATTATACTGTGCCGGAAATATAAGA
>MDTD01149848.1_pt1 | contig 22000 bp, 15 predicted proteins | sample 811221 | NCBI WGS metagenome assembly MDTD01 (sample SAMN05326646, study PRJNA326480) | marine metagenome | isolation source: seawater | place: Pacific Ocean: South West | collected 2011 | reverse complement strand
TAACATTTCAAAGCCTGCCTGGACGGCCAATTTAGCATGATTTGGCTGCTCAAGAGGTGCACCCCAGAAAGACATAATCTCGTCTCCCATGTACTTATCCAGTGTGCCATGATATCTGATAATAATTTCCGACATTCTTGTCAGATACTCATTAAGTATTTCCACTACTTCAGCAGGAGATCGTTCTTCACAATAAGTTGTAAAAGACCTGATATCACAAAACATTAGTGATATCTGCTTACTTTCACCCCCAAGAACTACTTCCTGCTGAGTTTCCACAAGAGCATTCACAACATTCGGCGAAGTAAATTTACTGAATATAGATTTGATTCTTTCATTGATCCTATTCTTCTGTAAAACCAAACGTTCACTGTCCGCGAGTTCATTTTCAACTACTCGAAAATTACGAGAATTATTTATAGATAACCCCATTAGAGTGCAGAGAGTCGATAAAAAATTTTGTTCATCACGACTTAATTCCGATTTCTTCATTTCGCCAACATTAACTAAACCAATAAGCTGATCATTGAACATTATTGGCGTACACAATTTCATCTTTATGGGCTCTTCCGTGCTCAAATGTGCAATTTTTATATTTTGAATCAAATGATCTGCATGAAGGCCTTCCCGATTGACTGCTGAATAGCCCAGCAAGGAGTCTTCATTCAATGATATTTTTAACTGCTTACCACCAGAAAATTGTATATCGGTACTCCGCCGCAATTTTAAGTCCAAACCATCCTCAGAAAGATCAAAAAAACTAATCTTAGCGAAATACAAATTCTTTTGAAGAATATTTATAAATAAATTTATTTGCTCTTCTTCATCTCTAGTAGTTGCAAGATTTTTAAGGTGTAAAAATAGTGCTGAATAATGCGATAAACGTTTTTGGCTATCATCATTAATTACTTTGGATTTTACAACTAAATCAAAGTTGGCGCGCTCTCTTACACGTTCTTCTGGAATACTCACTTTCTGCCGCTCAGCTTCTTCTAAAAAATATAGAATATAGCGCCCAAGTAATGGCATGAATAGAATCAGGTGAAAGATATAAAGTAAACGACCATTGCTACTGGTGGCCCCATAAGCAAACCCTTCTCCCACGAGAACTAACCCAATGAGTGCATAGTCTAAATAGTGTTTGATGTATTGCATCGTATTTATATCGAAAATTGAAAAAAGATTTGTATCGATGCATTAAGCGCCACAAATCAGATTAAAACTTCCTAGGAAACAGCCCAGCCTCTATCTTAACTGGATTATAAAGCCGCAATCATACATAAATTATCTTAAAATCTCAATTTATGTACTGTTGTAAAGTAATCTCATCATCAGATGGTTCACTAATAGGTTCTTCAAATAAACCGGTAATCTATTCAAAATTGCGCTATTGGACGATCCTAAAAAACGCATCCAAGGCGATCTTAAAAAGCGACAGTCTACTAAACTTTGGAGAGCCTCCCTATGCTGTCTCAACTCTCTATACGACTCTGAACTTAACTCTAAGTGGAGTAGCCACCCACTCAAGCGCAATACATTCTGCTTTGACCATTGTAAATGTAGTTTACCTTCTAGGTAGTGAGCAAATAAAGGCTCTAAGGATTGCTTGGAATTCACACCTTGTTTCGAAACTATAAGCCGTATAGGATTAATCGTATTTTCAAAACCATGCTTCACCCATGCCTGATAGAGATGAGCAAAAGCCATGAAATTCCAATTCCGAATTGTTGCGTTTGTATGTAAATTCTTAAGTGCAGCAGCAGGCTCATAAGATTCATTAAACAAGTCTTCATAAACTGAAGAATGCAGCTCATATGGCTGCTTAGAGTTTTTTCTTAAGAAGGCTTCCCAACGCCCGACACCCTTCTGCCATGAATTAATCTTCAAGCGATTGACCCTCATCATAAATAACAAAATCGTGGCGTAAAATAATAGGATTAGGCGACCATCGAACGACCCAGTAGGCACCAATAACCATTGGGATTGCTGACCCCATTGGGAACACAAATTAACAAACGATTCCATCATTGGTGCAGTAAAAATCAAAATACCTGTCGCAAGTTCTGAACTAAACAGAGAGAAAAAAATCACAAAAAAACCTAAGGCCAAAATAACCGAAAAAATAGGAGCTAGAAACACACAAGCGAAATGCATTAATGGATATTCTCCAAATTGCCATAGTAAATAGGGTATTAATAAAATTTGAATACAAATCCCTTGAAAAAAAAGATTTGCAAAAGTTTTCATGGAAAAGGATGACCCCAAAAATACCAACAGAAAAGTCAATCCATAACTGAGCAGAAATCCAGCCTCTAACACCTCGGAAGGAAAACACAAAATATGGATCAAAAATACAGCTGAAAGTAGCCTTATATTGCGACTTGATAGGCCATTGTCACTCCCAGTTTTAATTAAAAAAGCAAAGCATAATGCTCGAAAAACGGAAGCCGTAAAACCAACTATACTAGCGTAGAGTATGACGAAAAATATAAAGAATATCCAGCGCTCCCGCACGCCTATTGGAATAACTGACAAAACTCCTATAATCAATATAGCTAGAAGATTTATATGCAATCCAGAAACTGCAAATACCGCCCCTAATCCCAATACCCTTAAATCGCTCTTTAGCTGACTATATTTTTCATTATCATATCTAAGAATAGCCGAAGACCAAAAAAAACGAAGCGAATCATACAATTGAGTAGAACTGTTGAGCCCTTCGATTAAACTCTTACGCAAAACCATACGCTTTTCCATCAACCAGACAATAAGACCCTCGGGTTTTACCGGAGTCGATACAGAATAAAATGCGAAAAGACCCCTTTTCGCCAGTGGGTGTGGAGCTCGAATTTTAAATTTGATCCAGCCACTTGTAGGAATTTTCTGATCATACAAAACTAAAGATTGTCCGACCATACCTGGCGAACCTTCTATACAAAAAATCTCTACGCCTCCCCATCGCAAGCCTTGAATCTGAGCTACACCAATTAGATCATTTTGACTATTATAAGTTCCAATATTACTAATTTTGCTTATAATATCTGGTGTTTTTTGCTTCCAATTAACAGTCCTACAAAAGCCCACAAGAAGTAAAAATCCACAAACCAAAACCATTGATCTAAGAGGCTTACGGTCTTTGAGGCCGGCCAGAAGCAAAACTAGCGATAAAATCAATAGAATACCAAGAGTGGGTTGATAATATGATTTCATGAAAGAGTGTCCGGCAAGCGAGCCTAAAAACACACTCAGGCCCCAAAGAAAAAACTTATCCTGGAATACGGGCACTAGAATAACCAGTCGAAAAGCAACCAAATGAACAGTAGAACAAGACTAACACGCTCAGCATTGTTCAGCACGAAAGAAGCATCCCTACTACGGGTATTTCTGTTCAATAAAGCTTGCGAATTCTTCGAATGATCTTCAAGTGGAAGCTCGGTCTTCCAGAACCTCATCCCGCTCCTTACAAGGCTCCTCGACCAATTGCTCTTTATATTTTTTTCTACCGTGTACAATGGTGATATACATGGCAACCATTGCCAGCAGAAACAATACGGGTGCCGCCATTCGCATTGGAATTGCGACAAAAATGATAATACCTATAAGAGTCTGAGCTACCCGATGTAATTTTTTTCTGGGTATACCCACCTTCAAGGTAGGAAAACTTCCATTCATTAAAATTGACATCCCTAAACCAAGCATAGGAAGCAGGAAAACTAGCATAATCTGCTGCTCGAAATACGGACCAAATGCTACACAATAACAAGCAATTACGGCAGCGGATAGGGTAGAGGGTATCCCGAAGAAGCTATCCGGAGAGTCTTCCGAAGTCGCCATTCGATCAAATTTATATAATCTTGCGAAGGTCGCCACTATGTATACCACCGCACTAATTTTGAAAAGATAGCCCCAGTGACCGTGCGAACCTACCAAAGAAGACGCTTCATAAATAATGATTCCAGGCAGAACTCCGAAGGCAATAGCATCAGCAATCGAATCATATTTTAAGCCAAATTTAGAGGTCGCCTTAAGCACCCGAGCTGAAGTGCCGTCCATTTTGTCCATTAAAACGCAGAGTAAAAGATACCAACAAGCATCCACGACATCAGTAGCTTCAACTGCTGCCATGTAAGCAAAAAATATAGACAGAGAGGTAAATAAGTTGGGGATCAAATATTTAATGTAGCTGACAAATTTCAGTACTATTTTAAAAAACCCTCTTCTCATAATAATAGTTTAGTCCCCAGTTCTATGGACATTCCTCTCAAGTTTCGAAAGTATCCCAAGGTCAACCTTAATTTGCATGCAATCAAATTGGCGCAAGGTGACCTCACCTGGCTTCATACCAGGAAGCTTACGAATGTGCTTAACAGCAGTATACATCACCTCCGCTTTGGAGTCATTCTTCTTGCGAGAAAGGTACGCGGCCAACTGAGCAGCCTCTTGCTTGGACACCTTACCTAAATCCTTCTTATATTTTAAGAGCACATGTGCGCCTGGACAATCTTTAACGTGAAACCACAAATCATCTTTGGCAGCCACAGTTCGTAAAATGTAATCATTCTCTGTATTGTTCCTACCTGCATATATTTCAGAACCTTCAGAACTTAGAAACATTCTTAATCTTGCTCGATTAGGTTTTTTCTTCTTCCGAGTAGAAGTTTTACCCGATTTAGGAGCCGCAACAAGCCCCAAGTTTTGCAGTCGTAATAGTAAATTTTCTACTTCACGATGATCCGAACTATGTCTAAGTTCTTCCAAGTTTCTTTCTAGAGTATTATCGAGTTCATTAAGCTCTATTAATTGGGCTTCCAATTTTTCAATACCACGTCGAAACTTTCGTGCTTTCTTGTAAAATTTATCTACATTACCTTGTACGGATTGACGCGGATCAATCTCTATCTCCAACTCCTGAAAATCTTCATAATAATCAGTAAGTACAACAGACTTATTGAAAGGTTTTATTTTGTCGCGCTGAGAGTTTAGCAGACCAGCCACTCTTTCTAATTCCGGATAAGTTTTATACTCCTCTAAACGACTGGTTGTACGCTCTCGCTTGAGACTCAATGACTTCTGTTGTTTATGAATACTTTTTAAGGCACGTTCTTTAGATTGCCTCAAGAGCACTTCATCCTGACGATTTGAGCAAAATTCAGATAAAAGGTCTAGCATATTCTTATGACGATAAACCGAACCTGTGTGATTTGCACCAGGCAAAACATTAATACTCTGAGGCCCCAACTCATCAGCCCAAATTTCAAAAACTGGGCTTGCGAGTAGCTCATCCAAACTACCGGAAAAATTCTGCATGAAACTATGGAAAGCTGAAAGTTCCAAACTCAGCAGAAAATCGGCAAGTTTCGGAGTTATCTCACGACCTAAATTAAGTAGGCTCGATTTATCAGACTCAGAATACAAATGATCATAGTCACCAGAAGAAATCATCGGTAAGGGGTGTTCGCCTAGATTGAATTTAACACCCGTACGCAGGCCACTTTGAACTTCTTGAACACCTAGAATAGAGTCTTCGGAATCGCAAAGTAAGAGATTGGTTCTACGACCTCTAAAATCAGCAATTAATTTTTTTATATACCCTTGAGCCTCAAACTCAAAAATGAGAACCCGCTCGAATTCGGGCTGTAATATATTACATAATAAACTACCTGTAAGATGCTTTCTAAGCAACATACAAAAAGTAGAAGGTTCATCTGGCTGGGGACCCTGGTGAGAACTCAGAAAAATTCCTGGATATGTTTTTGATGTAGCTATATTTAGAAAATACCTATGTCCTTCGGAGTAAAGTTCGACAACCAGCTGATCAGAAAGCGGCTGAAAAACTTTTTGCACCTTGCTATTTTCAAGCAAAGGATGCGCAGCCCTTTGAAAATGATAAAAATCGATCCAGTCCAAACTCACAAAGAATACTCCATAACATAAACACGGCAAGTAAACTTCTGGTTTACCAGAATAGCTGCCTACATGGCAAGCTCAACGAACTTAAGAGCTAACAAGTCCCCCAGATTCAAGAGATTTTCGTCAATCTGGCACACAATCTACCAAGCATAATACCGATCTATGCTCTCTGACTTAGACTTTCAACCATCTCTGAAGCATATTTGTATAACATGTTTTTATCATTATCCTGACGAATCTTACCGGTTAAACTAATGACCTCGTTGAATGAATTAATTGCCAAATCAATTTTACCTTGCTTCATATAAAGTTCTGCCTGAGTACAATGGGCTGGCGCGAAATCAGCCCTTAATTTCAAAACTTTCTCAATTTGCCGCTGAGCCTCATTTACTCGGTCCAAACTAATCAAGCAATCCGCAATATTGTTATGGGTGTGATAATCCTCTTGGTTAAAATTCTGAGCACGAGTGTAATAATGCAATGCGTCCTCAAAACGCTCATCTTCATACAAGGCATTCCCCAAATTGTATAAAATTTCCTCGTTAGCATCATCCAAACCCAAAGCTTTAACATAAGAATCCACAGCTTTGCTATATTGCCCCATCTCGAACTGACACATACCCTGATAGAAGTACGTATCCGGAGAGTCCGGAGCAATCTGAGAAGCACGACGAAATTCAAGAAGAGCGTCATCATATTCGCCTAAATTGAAATATGCGAAACCAATATTAAATCGCGCGCTTTCAAGCTTTGGATTAATGATCAAGGCCTCCATCCAAGCAATGATAGCTTTGTAAGGCTTTTTTAATTTGAAATAAACATTACCAAGATTATATTGAGCTTCAAAGTAATCCGGCCGTATAAATAAAGCTGTACGATACTCCTCTAAAGCTAAAAATAAAGCCTCACTTCGATAAAAAATATTTCCCAGGTCTTTATGTAATTCCGGATCATTGGGATTGGCTTCGATCAATCTCTCGAGCTCCTCTATCTGTCGTTCAAAGAATTTTTTCATAAAGCACCTCTCTTCCCTTACAGCTGCCGTTTTCAATCAGAACTTTATCGAAAAGCGCTTACAGCCTTGGATTAATGTATGAAAAAATGCCCTATGGCACTTCTGATGCATACATTATACCCTGTTTTATACCTGTGACCAATTCAAGTGTAATACTCGAGATTAGAGAAAAACTTTATTTAGACCTTGAACAGCTGAAAAACAGCTTGTCTCGAGAGGCTCTTGATGGCTTAACGGAAGAGCTCCAAAATGCCCTTAGTTTTGAAAATCCTGCATTTATAGCAGCACTTAGATATGGCAAGCGTAAGCGCTTTATTAAAGCCCCAAAAGAATTATGCTACATGCACATAAGGAAGCCTAAGACAAATCCAAGTATAGAAATCCCTATTGGATTTCTTGAGACATTAATTAGTATTTTACGTGACCATCAAATTAATTTTCAAATCAAGAACTTACTCACTGTTCAGGAACCAAAAAATTTATTTAAATCCTCTATTAAACTCCGCGACTACCAAAGTAAAGCACTTGAAGACATGCTTAAAAGGCATAGAGGAGTCCTAGTGGCACCTTGCGGTGCTGGTAAAACTGTTATGGCGCTCCGCCTGATTCATAAGCGACAGCAAACAACTCTCATTCTGGTACACACACTCGATCTTCTTAAGCAATGGAGTAGCCAGATTCAAAACTTTCTAGGTCAAACTTGTGGATTAGTTGGAGGAGGTAAAAAAGATCACAATCAAGACATAATCGTAGCTACGGTACAAACCTTAATTAGAGATCGAACACTTTTACTAAAACTTCAAAGAAGAATCGGATGCCTGATCGTTGATGAATGCCATCACGTCCCCGCTAGTACTTTTACCAAATTGGTGGGTAAACTACGACCCAATTTTCTTTATGGATTCTCAGCCACACCCAATCGAGAAGATGGCCTAAGCCCTGTAATGCATTTATTTTTAGGACCCACATTACATCAAATAAAACCCGAAGAACTCCAAGCAAATGAGCAACTAATTCGTCCCAACCTAAAAATAATTAAGACTGAATTTGAGTTTGATTATAACCACGAAGAAGCAGATAGTTATCAACAACTAATGGAAGCCCTTATAACGGACAGCAAAAGAAATTTATTAATAAAAAATTCACTCTTAGAACACCAGAACTCGTTCAATCTTATTCTTAGCCAAAGAGTAAACCATTGTCGTCAACTTCATGCCATGCTTACTTTTGCTGGAATAAGTTCTCGTGTCATTACAGGACAAACTCCCAAGGAAGAGCGGGAGATAATATTGGAGGAAATAAGGCAAGGACGAAATCACTACCTTTTTGCCACTCAATTAGCAGATGAAGGACTTGATATTCGAAGGCTAGATAAAATCTGGCTAGTAACACCTTCTCGAAATACCAGTCGTATCGAACAAAGAATTGGACGTATTATGCGATTATTTGAAGGTAAAGATAATGCTTGTGTCTATGACTTTGTTGACCGTGAAGTCAAATTGCTAGAAAAACAATTTAAAACTCGCTATTACAAAGTTTACAAACGGCTATTAAATGTACCCGCTAGAATACGTTGGGATGACTAAGGCATGGTTAGTTCAGTGCTTTCAGAAATACTTGTCTGAAACTTTTTTTTGAATTTTTTTAACCTATCACGAAGTCTCTGTTGAGGTGATTTATCTTCTAATTTGCGCTGCTCAATAAATCTTAGATAATCTACCTCTTTTTTAATGTCATATCTAAATGCAAATCCTCCGCCTGAATAAATATCTGCGTCTGCAATAACCGATATAAATTGTCGATCCTTCTCATTTTTTATTGAGCTAACCACCTGTGCGAATCGCATAATTTGGCCAGGTGCTCGCGGCTTGAAGCGATTACCAAGAATCCCTTGATCAAACATCTGCTTTTTTAACTGTTCATCCATTTCAAACATCTGACCAAGTAATTCCTCCGCAGACAAGCTTGAGTCGAGTACTGCTCGAGCAATTTCCTTACCCTTCAAAATCAGCAACTTGTTCTCCGAAACCAGAAAGTTTACATCTCGAAGCGGCTCGCCTCTTACCAGATTATTAGCAGATACAGGATAAACCAGAACACCCCTAGAAGGTTTTTCGATATACAAATTGGAGTCCTCGATATTTCGCCAAATGTCACTAGCTTGAGTATAAACACCCTGCATAATTTGGCGCTTTTGTGCAGAGTTACCCAGTTCAAATCTTACACCTTGTTTTGACATAGATTGATTAATTCTTTCCAGCATCTTTTCGAACAACAACGCAAATTGTTCTATCGTTACCGGACCTTCAAGTCTAAGAGGCCTCTCCAAAAGTGGCTCCATGGAATTAAGAACTAACTGTTTCTGCTTTTTCCCTTGAATAACTTGCTGCAAACTAGCAATCGTTTCCTGTGCCTTACTAACCTCTCCAGTCAGTGCTACAACCTGCTCATCTAATTTAGTCAACTCTGTCTTCAGATCACCCAATCTCTCTTCCTTTAACCTAACTTGATCAAGACCTTCTTCCACAGACTGTTCTAGACGTTGTTTTATTTTCCGTGTTAGTTCCAGATCGTTTTCCAACCTTCCCAAAGTTTCTTGACGAGCCTTTTTTTCTTTCAATTCATTGGCAATATTTTGCTCCAATTTCGCCTTAGCTTCTTTGAGAGAGATTTTTTCGTTAAGGGCTTCATTTAACTGTGTAACTAGACCCTCTTTATCCTTTGTTAGACGGTCCATCATTTTTTTATAATCTGCCTGTTCTGCGAGCATCTCTTCCTGTCGCAACTGGAGCCGCTCTCTTTCAGATTCGAGCGATTCAATATTTTTTTTCAAATTATCAGTCTGCTCAACTTGGAGCTGCAATTGATTCGCAAGATTCTGGCTTTCCACTAAACGTTTGCTTAATTGATCATTTAATTCCGTCTTTTCCGTTTTTAACTGCTCAATAGCTGCGGCTGTTTCTTGCTGTCTTTTAGACAGTCGCACCTTCTCATTCTCTAGCATTTCCATATCATCAATGAGATCCAGAACTTTGGTCTCTAATCCAGACTTTTTAGACTGCAAATCCTGATAACGATTTTCTAACTCCTGGTTAGATTTCTTTATAGACTCAATATCGTCAAATAAAGCAGCTTTAATATTTGGATTCAAAAGAGAGGTTATATACAGGGTGGTCAAAGTGATCACCATACCCGTAACCATAGTCATTAAAACTGCTGTTTTGCGAGGCCTCATTCCGAGAATACTAAGTCTCTTTTTACCAATACGAGTACCAATACGATCACCTAAAAAGGCAATCACCGAACCCATTAATAAAAGACCAAGTATTTTATACATCTAAACCTCGTAGCCCATCTTGGCAAAAAAGACTTCAAAAACCAAGATATCCATCTACCCTAATTCACTCTAATAAGCCCATTTATTGCAAAAAACCGCGATTTTCGGTTCAATGTTGGCTATGAAATTTCGTATCTTATTATTTTTTCTAATTTTTTTAATGACTCAACTCGGTTGGGCAAAAATTCCTAAAGACCTTTCGGTCACCTTACCAACAAACAAAGCAGCTCTAAACCCACTGACCAATTTTGTTAAGGAAGTTCCTCTTATGAAAGTGGTTTCTATCGGTACATTTCCTCATGCGAGTTCTGTACATTACTTAAGAGCTCAAGTAGATAAAAATAACTTCCAAATTCCAATTCAATTTGAATGGCAAAATGACGTTCTTCTCAGCGACACTGTACTAATAGAACCTAACATCAAAACATTAAGAGCTTTAATCCTGCAGCATTTTAAATCCGAAAATGACACAGATGTAGATGCTGAATGGATTCGTGCCCCCTCTTATGATTTCCACGAAAATGAATTCACCTTTATGATTAAAGTGAAGTTATCGGATGACTCGGTGCGATTTTATGGAAAAACAATTTTCCTGATGCAAAATGGATATCTAGCATTTCAAATGCTGACTCCCTACCACGAAAAATTACCTTCATACCATAAGCTATGGAGTGCAGAACTCAAAATTAAAGACTCCATGGATTATCAAAAAAGTAGTAATCCCCGTGTTCGAGATATGCGAGATTTATTAAAGCGTTGGGCCATACCTTTTGGTGCAAAACTTGGCGAATCCACGGAAGAATTGGATCAAACGAATGTGGATGAGAATACTAGAAGAACAGCTGGAATTACCTTTTTAATCTTCTCAATTTTATTTTTTATTTTTGTAAGTCCAAAACCCAAAGATTAGTTCGTACTACAATTTTAAGCTACGCTTTGTGATAAGGGGCTCCATGAATTATGGATAAACCACGATAAACTTGTTCCAAAAGCATTACACGAAACAATTGGTGTGGAAACGTCATACGGGAAAATGAAATTCTTTGAGTACACATTCCCAATACTCTTTCATTTAAACCTCTACTTCCTCCTACTATGAAACCTAGAGCTTGCCCGGAATCTTTTATCTGCAAAATCTTATTGGCCATTTGCTCACTTGAAAAAGCTTCCCCTCTAGGGTCGCAAGCCAATAACTTGATGAACCCGGATTTATTTCGCTTTGTTAGTAATTGAACCAATTTTTCATTTTCAAGTTGGTGACGCTTCATTTCGTCTCTTATATTTTTCACTTCCAACTCATTAACTTCTAAATTGGCATAATGCTTTATGCGCTGACTATAAAACTCAACCAAAGCAGCGAACTGGCGATCTTGCTTACCAACGCAAAATAAATCGATCTGCATACTATATCCTGTTTTGAATCTGATCCAAATGTTAGCATCCGGATATCAAATTTTGGGAGAATGCTAGGGTTAAGTATGACACAAAACAAAAAAAGAAATTCCACTGGACCAGATCCAATAACCCGCCTCGGAGGCTTTGATCAACTTACAATTATCTTAGAGGAGTTCTATACCCGTTTGATAGACGATATTTGGATAGGCTACATCTTTAAACCTTTTGATCGACAAAAACTTATCAGCGATCAGGCCGAATTTGTCAATCGTAGCCTAGGAGGACCTAAACGAAATTATGAGCCTCGTAATTTGAAGCAAATTCATCGACCACTCAAAATAACAGGCGGTCATTTTGATCGCAGACATCAAATACTAAAAGAAGTTCTCAATGAGTTTAATGTAGATGAAGAAATCAAAGAACTTTGGATAAATCTCGACCTAAAATTCAAGGCTGTAATCATTAGCCGTTAAAAAAATTCTCTGTTACACTTGTCAGCTGGCGAGCTTTTCTTAGAATTGCAGAGATGTTTATCCTTAGGTCGGGAGATTACATGAACAAAATCAGCCTAATAACTCTTGGCGCAAGCCTTTTGATTAGTGTTTGCGAAAGCAACTCTCTAAAAATTAGTTTATTTCAGCCCAAGCCTGGCGTATCTACCCAGCAACCTGAGGGTTCAAATGTCTATAACATTTCAAACTCGTTGAATATTGCCGACCCTGAAGATATTGCTCGAGATTTTATAAACAGCCAGAAAAAGCAGTTAGGCTATTTTTCAATGTTTGCCTCAGAAGAGTATGACACAGAGGATTTAGCCCTCAGTAAAGTCGACAAGGCCCAAGACAGTACTCATGTGGTCTTTCAGCAGGAACTTGATGGTATTCCTGTTTTCGCTCAACAACTCAAAGTGCACCTAAGAAAAGACAACAGTGTAGTTCTAATGAATGGCCAGTACGTAAATCTTGAGGATGCCGAGATCGAAAATATCGTTATCATAAAGAGTAATCAGGCCATCCATATTGCAGAGAAAGATCTTGGGATTGATCAATTGAGTGAACCTTCAAGAGTGGAAGAGGTTTTCATTCCTCGTCGTAATAAATTAGTACGCGGTTATAAGATAACCTCATTTGCTGGCACCTATGGGGAATTCATTTATTTGATAGAAGCGAAACGCGGAAATATCGTAAAATCCTACAACCAGGTATTACATCCAGGTAGCAGTAAAAGCAGTAAATCAGCAAATCGACCCTCAGACATTGCGCAGGACATGTGGCAGAAGCTTAGACGCAAAGCCAATGCATCTTATGAAAAGGTAAGTCGAGAAATTGCCAGAAATCCAAAAGCCGCACTTTCCTCAAAATTTTCAAAGAATAGCGACGGTCCGGTTGGACTAATCCATTCAGCCTCCATCAAAACTGACCCTGAGGCAAGAGCCGTAATACTTGATAACTTAGACAACGAACTAAAACTAGAAGGTAAGTTTGTCAACGTGAAGAACAATGCTGCGGACAATGCTACCTCTGTAGATGGCAAGTTCGTATTTGATCCTGAAAGCACGCATTATCATGAAGTAATGGTATACCACCATATTAATGAAGCCCATAAATACATAACTTCCTTAGGTGTAAAGCTAGCTAAGCGCTCCATCTCTGCTACGGTTCATTATAACGATGATGACAACAGTTTTTATTCACCCGATAAAAAAGCTTTGTTTTTTGGTGATGGTGGAGTACCCGATTCTGCTGACGCAGACATTATCTTGCATGAGTGGGGCCATTCCGTGGTTGACTCCCTATCGGGTCTTCAAGGTGGTTGGGGAAGCCAAGGTGGAGCGATGCATGAAGGGTATGGCGACTATGTTGCGGCTACCTATTTTGGTGACCCAAACGTAGGTGAATGGGATTCCAGTGCTTACTCTGATAACGGCTATCTTCGAACCTTAAACAATAGAAAAATCTTCCCTGATGACTTACAACAAAGTGTGCACGATGATGGAGAGATCTGGTCTGGTACACTCTGGGATTTACGTAAAGAACTTGGCAAACAGGTTGCGGATGAACTAGTTTTTCATAGCTTGAAATTTCTACCTCAGAAAGCGCTTTTCAAAGATGGCTTGATTGCGATTCTCTCTGTGGATCAATTGAGATTCAAAGAAAAGTACAGAAAACCAATCTTAAGAGTATTTTTCAAGCGAGGTATAAAGGTAACCGAAGAGCAGATTGAGGAAGCCACCACGAAGCAAAATAGTTTCAATGAGTTATACGCTACCAAGTAAAACATAAGGCAGAGTTGTTATCATTCTTTGCCTTTTTTACCCTCTTTACCCTCTTTCAAAATTTTTTCACGAAGTTCTTTTTCTAGCTTTTCTTCATAACGCTGGCGGCGAATCTTCTTGAATCGCTCCTCAACCAAGTCACCAAGATATTTAAAAACTCTTACCATCAGACGGTCTATAATAGTCTTAATACGAATATAATCTAAAACTTCTCCCTGATAAGCAATTTGACCTTCATGGTCAACAATAAGCATGGCAGGAACCCGAACCTCTACAAATTTATTAGTCCAAACAGCATTTGAATCGTTTAGGAATGCAAAGGGAATATGTTCTTCTTTTAAAATTTCGTTTGCATCGGCATCACTAGCATTAGTGGCTACAAATGCAAAAGTTACATCGGATTTAAAGGGGATATCTCGCATAACAGCCAACATTTGATTGAATAAAACAAACAGATTCTCGATCTTAAATAAGCGAGCACCTTTGGTTGGGTCCTCTAATTTTTGTAAATCTTTCAACTGAAGACCACTTTTTAGCGATAAACCTTCCTCATTACGCTCCAATGCATCAGAGAACTCAAAACCGACCTTCAAACTTTTTCTAAACCATTTCCTAAGCTGCATTTCTAAGCTTCTCTGATTAACATCTTCCATGGAATAGGTCTTATGCAAGCTGGCCAATACTCGCAGAAGATTCAATATATCCGGGTCCCAGAGAGTACCAAATAACAAAACCATAATTTTGTTATTTGCTCTAGCTTTCGTGTCGTAATAATACTTTCTTCTTAAATCTATATCGGGAAATCTTACGTCCTTAGAGTTCAGCTCAAAAAACTGAAGATTGTATTCTTGATAAAAGATATCTTCGGGAATGGTAGATAAGTAATAAAAAGAATTATCATCGAAAACACTATCTACCTGTTTAGGAGTAGGTGTGAACTCTCTAATAAAGAAATGTTCGAAGGTATCTCCTGTGGCTGCATTTAGAGAAGCCTTAAAACATACAGAACATAACCAAATAACAACGATTATGTAAAAACGCATAGAGTACTTTCGAAATTATACCTCTAAAGATTTACTTATCGAAGACTTACAAAATCTATTTCGTGAGAAATTTATCGATAACTTGCCTCAAGTACTCCTCATCCATATCACCCACTTGATGAAATAGAATAGTACTTTCAGCATCTACGCTGGCAATTAAAGTCACTGGTATTCCTTGTATCTGATAATAGCTTGCCAACAGCCCTTGAGGATCCATTAAAGTTTCAATCTCGGAACCTAATTCTAGTGCATGCTTCTTCAGTGCTACAGCGTCACTTTCAAAACTGACATCCAGAAATTTAATAGATTTTGATCTGTATTGTTTCTCCAATTTACCCAATTTAGAAAGTAAACTGGTGCACATAGGACAACTCAGATTACCCATTTTCATGACTAGAATCTTTCCCTTACGAAAAATATCCGAATCAACTTTTTTACCCTCAAGGTTTTGAAATTGAAAATCAACAAAAGATTCACCCTTTAAGTCTCCATCAGCAAAATTTCCCTGGGCAATGACAGGTTCCGGTATTAGAAAAATCACAGTTAGGATTAAGACGCGCCACATATTTTCCTCCGATTAGACTTTATGACTGGGAAAGTAACACAATGTAAGGTCTCTTCCAATACTTGTTAACTACTAAATCTAGAACTTGTTCAAAACTGACTATTTTTTTATTCCGTCAGTTTCCTAGGATATAATGCTGGTCGATCATGCAGCTTTCTCAATTATTAGCACGCAATCGTCTCATTGGTTTTGGCAATTCCAGTGATTCAAAAAATAAACTTCAACTCTTGGTATTTGTGGCTTTCTCTGTGATGGTTATCGGGGCTATTCATGGTGGAACGCATGCATTGCTCAATAAGCTTGACTCCCTTACCGCATATGACCGTTATTCAACTGTCTTGAATCTAGCTAGCGAATGGATTTCCGTAGGAGATCTAATTAAAGAGAGACTTTTTAGCATGGTAATGCTGGCTATTTTCTTTATGCTTTTATTCAGTAATTTGATTTCCTCTCTGGGTCACATCTTTCTATCGCAAGATACCGAACTTTTACTCGCGAGCCCTAGGCCCACCTTTCACATATTTCGAGCAAGATTTATAGAATCAACCCTTAGTTCAAGCTGGATGTCACTTTTCTTTTTTCTTCCCGTAATTTTTGCATACACCCAAAATTACCAGGTACAGTTCTATCGATTTTTACCTTTTTTTCTCGCTCTACTTCCATTCTTAATAATACCCAGTTGCATTGGATGCATAGTCTCTCTTTTGGTGGCACGTTATTTTCCGATTCGTCAGACGCGTAAAATTTTTCAGTTTGTCTCTGTGCTGTTTATAACACTCATTGTTCTTCTGATACGTATGCTGCAGCCGGAAAAATTATTTTCTATTCGCGACTTTACTGAAATACAAACATTCATTGAGAATTTGCAGGTTCCATTCTTTCAATACATACCCTCAACTTGGCTTTCAGAAGTGGCCATTGCCTTATTGCTAAGAAATCCCGTTGAAGCTCGTATTCCCGCCTCTATTTTGTTTATAACAGCCTTCATATTAGTTGCCATCAGTTTCCTTTTAGGCAAATTTTTGTTTTATCAGACATGGTGCCGTACGCGAGAAATGAGTTCGGCACCGGTTTTAGATAAACCTTCAGCCTCTCTGAAAGACTATTTTAAATGGTTAGGACCAACGGTACAGTCTATATACAGTAAAGATTCCATTCTATTTGCTCGAAATCCGGAATTATGGAGTCAGATCTTCTTAATATTTGCAATGGTTGGGCTTTATCTATACAACATACATTTGATGAGGCTGGATAAAGTAAGTCTTTATTCTCATTCAATAAGTCGCTTCATAGCCTATATGAATACCGCGTTCGTGGGTTTTATTACTACCTCAGTGTCCATGCGTTTTCTATTTCCAGCTTTAAGCTTGGAAGGGCGTGCATTCTGGATTTTAAAAACCGCCCCTTTCAATATCAGTAAATTACTCACTTATAAATTTTGGTTTTACATTCCCTGGATACTCATCATAGGAAATACTATGACCATACTAGCCAATTACATTTTGGATGTCCCTTGGTACTTATATTTAGTTAATGGAATAAATATAACCTGTATTTGTATTACAAACAGTATGTTGGCAATTTGCTTTGGTGCAATTTACCCAAATTACAAAGCCGAAAATATCAATAAGATTTTTATGAGTTTCGGAGGCACTTTTTACATGGTCGCCTCGCTTGCTTTTATGTTTTTATTTTTAATGTGCCAATCATACCCAGGAATTTTGATCTATCGCGCCAACGTCAGAAATCAAGATCCTGTAACGTGGCAAATAGTATTAGCTGTAGGGTGGGTCCTGGTGGGCTTTGTAATTATGGCAGCTTTTTTATATTTTCCTTATAAATGGGCTGTGAAGGCTGTCAATAATGCTGAAGCTGAGCAATAATTATCCTCTGGGGGCTAGATGATTGAATTAGATCAGGTGGTAAAACAATTCGCCGAACATCGAGCAGTAGACTCTATTAGCTTGAAGGTCGAACCAGGCGAAATCTTCGGTTTTCTGGGCCCTAATGGGGCTGGTAAAACTACTTCCATTCGAATGGTGACAGGAATTCTACCGCCTAGTAGTGGAAGAGTATTGATTCAAGGCTTAAATATTCAGAAACATCCGATTGAATGTAAGCGCAAGATGGGCTACATACCAGATAGACCTTATGTCTATGAAAAACTCAAAGGCTGGGAATTTTTAGAATTTATGATGCTTCTATATGATTGTCAGGGCCCCGCTGCAGAGGCAATAGCAGAAACCTATTTAGAGCGTTTTAAGATGGATTTTGCGCGCGATCGTATGATTGAGGACTACTCTCATGGAATGAAGCAAAAATTGGTCATCGTGGCTTCTTTACTTCATGACCCCGATATACTTGTGATCGATGAGCCTATGGTTGGTTTAGACCCTCGAGGGGCCAAAACCTTGAAAGAAGTATTTGTAGAGCTCACTAATGCTGGTAAGACGATTTTTCTCTCAACCCACACTATGTCTGTAGCCGAAGAACTATGCCACCGTATTTCTATTATTAACCACGGAAGAATACTTGCTACTGGAAATATGAAAGAACTTAAAACCCGGGGCTCCACTGATGATAGCCTTGAAGGCATATTTCTCAAAATAACTGAAGAAGAACTTCAAGAAGCTGAACTCAGTCAGAATGACTCGAAAGAATAAAAAGTGAAGGTTGCTTTTCTTGATCGTGACGGTACCTTGAACGTAGATCACGGTTACGTTCACAAGCCAGAGGACATACAGTTGATCCCAGGAGCTAAAGAAGCACTTCATAAACTGGTTGAGAATGATTATAAATTAATCTTAGTCACTAACCAGTCAGGAATAGGCCGAGGCTTTTTCACAGAGGAGCAACTTCATGAAACCAATGACAGGCTCCAAGATCTCTTAGAACTCAAATTTCTAAAAATTTATTTCTGCCCTTACCATCCTCAGGCCAAGGTTCTTAAATATCGTAAAGTAAGCTCATGCCGTAAACCAGAACCAGGCATGATTCTTCAAGCATTTGAGGATTTTCCACAAATTGATAGAGAACAGTCATTTATGATTGGAGACTCTTTGAGGGATGTGGAGGCTGGTATTCAAGCAGGTCTGAGACGAAACATTCTGTTATCTAATCCCCTTAACATTCAAAATGAAAAACTTACAGATCTTGTAAGCTCTATAGAAAACATAACTTGCTGGCAAAACTTTACAATTTAATAATCAAAAATTTATCCAATCGCTAGTTTTAATCTGCTCATAAGAATATAAATAAAAAAAGCCCCAGAGAAAATCTCTGGGGCATAAATATAGACTTATTAGTCTACGCTAATATTCGTAATTTTAAATGTGTTGAAGCTTTCTCCACCAAGAACAAAACTAAAGTTTGAACTTGAAATTGTTACCTCGACAGAAATTCCAGTTCCTGAAATTGACATCAAGGATGATGAGAAAACTGTATGGCCAGCTGCATTCAGTATTGTCTTCATCGCATCTCTTAAACCTAACAGATCAAGTTTAATACCATCGGTGACTGGCAAAAACAGACTATCAAGTGTAGCTATAGATGCTACTTGGACTTGCGCTCTTGTACCATTTTCGCGAGTACCAGCAAACGCAAAACTCGCTGCGGTTGTAACATCCCAACCACCACTTGATGCTGTTAAGGTAGCATTATCGATACTAAGGGAAGCTGCTCGATTGACAGCTCCAGCTTGATTCAGCTCAACCTCAATATCAAAATGACTTCCATTCACATCATTAGCATTAGGCGTTTCAGTGTAAATATGAAAAGAGAGCTCATCACCACTAACATTATCTAAATCAAGACCTGTAACATTTGCTGCGTCGATAACAGCAGTTCCATTACCAACACTAGTTGCAAGAGTGGTCTGACTCGCGGAAGGAGTACTAGAGGCATCAATCGTTGTTTGACCAATGATTGTTCCAACCAACGCGACATGAGTAACTTCAATGTCACGAGTTCGGTTGATGTTAACTTCGAATACAACATTTGCAGTCAGGTTACTTGAGTTAGAAACACTTACTCCAAGTATATTTGAACCTTCGTTTAGAGTTGTAGTTAAAGCTGTACCCGCATCACTAGTATCTAGTGTAGCCGCTTCAGACACTAAACTGTAAGTCAAACTAGTATCAGTATCTGTAGCTTCCACTACAACTGTTACAGCTTTATTAACTCCTGACGTAGTGAAGTTTACAGAATCTCCTGTAAGAACGCTAATTCCATTAATTTTAACGGAACTTATAGTTGGCGCCCCTGCTGGACTAACTGTGAATGCATAATCGTCAGTGACTGCACCAAGTGCCGCTTCTACAAGATAAATTCCAGCTGCAATATTCGTAACAGATGTTGATGCTGTAGTAGAAGCTTGACCTTCAACCACTGCCACAGTTGTAGTACCAACTACAGTGGAAGTATTCTGTTCAGTCACGGTCAATACTAAATTACCAGTCACTGCAATATCATGAAAAGCCGTTGCATTCAATGTTACGGTTCCACCCACTGTTGCTGAGATTGACTTATCAACTACAACAGTAGTTGGTAATACTCCCACGACTTCAACCGCAATAACTTCATTGACACTAGTATTACCCGAAGTAGCAACCGCCTTAGCACAGTAATTCCCTGCTGCTACAGCTGTAGTTGCAGATACTGTTAATTGAGAACCTGCATAAACTGCGCTCAAGCCACTTACAGCAGTCGCGCAACCAGACCCTGAACCGATTGTAACTGTAGGCGTTAAAGCACTACCATCAGCTGCCAGAGCGATCAGAGTTAAAGGAGCTGCGCTACCTTGTCTAACTGCTAATTCGTCTGAATCTGCTAAAATTACTGGTGGCTGCTCCGCAGCTATCACTACAGTTAGCTGATCGGTAGACACGGCAACTCCACCCAAGTTTTGAGTAACAGTTAGAGTTAAATTACCTTCAGTCGTTGGAGTAACCAGTAAAGCGTCGCCCACTGTAGTCGTTGTTGCACCGGCAACTGCTGACCAAACATATGTATAAGTACCAGCTTGTGTCTCTAGTTTATCTAGAGTATATAGCAGTTTCTTAGTACTGGAAGCTTTTGCCGATTTTGGCCCTAGAATTGCGACTGAATCAGCGATAGTTACACTTGAATTATCAGCTACAGCCTGAGCAATTTCACTTTTACTACCAGCACCAGCCTTTTTAACCGCTTTAGCAACATCCACACCGCTATTCAATCCGGAGTTAACAATCTTAGTGATCGCTGCACCATTAGAGGCACCGGCTTCCAATGTCTTACCAAGTAGTTTTTCTTTGTCAGCAGCAGTACTAAGAGTTACCTGTAGAGCCGCCTCAGCTTTTTTAGCTGCCGCACTACCTTGGTCAGCCCCTGCTAGACCTGCGCCGATTAGAGTAGCTACCGCATCTAGATCAGAACCGGAATTTAATTCAGTTGCCTGTCCATTAACTACTACATCCAAAGCTGCTTCGGCTACGCCCGCAGCTCCGGCAGTAACATCACCGGCTAAAGCAGCAGTCACTGCATTATTCATAGCAGTTTTTACGTCGGCACTTGCATTATCAGAGGCAGCGATTTGTAGAGCCGCTCCAATTGCATCAGCAGATGCTGCTGCTTTGACCGCAGTTGCTGGAGTTGCCTGAAGTACATTCTTAGAGAATGTTGCTGCTGCAGCATCCTTAGAAGCGCGAGAAAGTTTAACTGCCGCTTTAGCAAGACTTTTCGCTTGGTTTACTGTATCACTAGCGCCCACAACAGTCGTTCCATCGGCTTTACGCCCTGTTCTAACGAAATTGTCAACGTCTGTGACGGTTAGACTACCAGCAAGTGAAACCAAACTACTTACAAGTGAACCAGCAACTGAAGCTGCAGCTTTAGTATCAGCAGCGATATCATCAATTGCGATTCTAGTAGCCGTTGCATCCGTACTTACTGCAGCGTTAAGAGCAAGCTTTGCTCCATCGGATAACTCTTGGCATGTTTTTACTGGAGCACCAATTGCATTCGACAATTCTGACTCAAGCAAAGACGCTAAAACCGTAGAAGTTCCATCGGCATCTTCTGTTCTTGTTGCACCATTTTCGTCCAGTACTGGACCATTGGTCGCTAAGTCGGCTGCGCTAAGCTTGAATATGGTACGGTATTCTGTTGTACCATCACCAAGACAAGCCACCAACACACCACTTGCTTGTGCTGCCGCTTTTTTGGTCCCGTTTAATGTAATGACAGGATTTGAAGCAAAAGACGTAACCGCCTGAGTATCAAGAAGATCACCATCGATTGAGTAAATATTCAATGTTCCTGCAGGCAATGCAGCAAGAGCTTTAGACGTCTTACCCACTGTTCCAAGTGAACCATTGAGATTATTTCCATTACCAACTTGCAACGTTGCATTACTTACTAATGTCCCGCTTCCACCGCCACAACCCATGGCGGCAAGGCCCAAGAGACTAATCCCCAGAACCGC
>MDTD01097208.1_pt1 | contig 22005 bp, 25 predicted proteins | sample 811221 | NCBI WGS metagenome assembly MDTD01 (sample SAMN05326646, study PRJNA326480) | marine metagenome | isolation source: seawater | place: Pacific Ocean: South West | collected 2011 | reverse complement strand
CAAAGTACCATTGGCGCTGAAGGGCTTGACTTCCGAGTTCGGAATGGGATCGGGTATTACACCTTCGCAATAATCACCAGGCAATGGATTTATATAAAAAAAATTGTAAAAATCAATTGAAAATTATTTACTTTTTTCAATGAAATTTCTGACATAATCCTTAAGTTTTGTACTACCAAAATATTTATATACTTTATTTGACAGATTCATATCAGTTAATGCTGATGCATATCTCTCTCCTGATCTTTTTGGTAGATACTTTATTTTACATTTAAATAATTTTGCTACATCTTTGATTGTATAACTTTCTTTATGTGAAATGCTATAATGTCTACATTTATTTTGTTTCCAAGCAAGATAACAGATATAAATCGTATCATTTATATGAGTGAACCTTCTGGATTGTGTTCCAGGTTTAACAACTGGTAAAGGTTTTTTTCTATTGTACATTTCCTCAAATATTCCTATTACAGTTGCCATATTTCCCTTTGAAATTTGTTTTGGACCATAAACATTATAAAAATAAATTACCTCATACTTAAAATTAAACCATTTCTTTAAATTCTCTAACAATTCTAAATTTTTAGATTTTGTAAAGGCATATGGAGATAAATTTTTATCTTGCCCACTATTCCCTAATGAGGCAGATGTGGCACTGTAAATAAGTTTAATTTTATTAGTAAGGCAAAAATTAAAAATTGCGTTTGTACCAATCGTATTTGAATCGAGGCATTTTTCCATCTGAATAAAGCTTTGATAAATTCTAGCAAATTCTCCAAAATGAAAAATTGAATTTATTTTTTTTGGATTTTTAATAATTGAAAATATATTTTTTGTATGAGATTTGATATATTTAACCCTTTTATGATTTACATGATTAATCTTAGATCCTGAACTATAGTCATCAATAGAAATAATTTTAAATTTTGTTTTTTTTATTAAATAATTTATTAAATTTGAGCCAACAAATCCTGCTCCTCCTGTAACAATTATTATATTTTTCACTTTATTTTTTATAATTTTTAAGATTTTTATAATTATTTAAAAAAGCTTTATAAGTTATCTCAAATCCCTTATCTAATGTTGTTTTAGCTACCCAACCATATTTTTTTGCAAGAGAAATATCTAGAACTTTTCTATAAACACCATCTGGTTTTTTTTTATCATATTTGATTTTTACTTTAAGTTTCAATTTTTTAATCAAAAATTGAACATAACTTCTAATTCTCATTTCTTTACCAGTTCCAATATTTATTAAACTTTCTTTTGTTTTTTTTTTCATAAAGTATATACACGCATCAGCAAGATCATCTACAAATATAAGTTCTCTAAAGGGATTCCCTGAACCCCAAACTTCAAAATACTTCTTATTTTTAATTTTACATTCATGAGCTTTTTTAATTAAAGCTGGAAAAAAATGAGAATTTAAAGAATGATAATTATCGTTAGGCCCATAAGCATTAGATGGCATTAAGCAAATGTAATCTGTTCCGTATTGCTTATTATAAGCCTCACACATCTTTACACCTGCAATTTTTGCAACGGCGTAGGGTTCGTTTGTTTCCTCAAGTTTTCCTGAAAGCAGATATTTTTCTTTAATGGGTTGTTTTGACTTTTTAGGATAAATACAACTTGAACCTAAAAAAATTATTTTTTTTATTTTATTTTTAAAACTTGCATGAATTAAATTATTTTGAATCTGTAAATTTTCATAAATAAAATCTGCTCCATGTTTATTATTATGATATACACCCCCTACCCTCGCTGCAGCTATTATTAAAATATTTGGCTTTTTTTCCTTTATAAATTTAAATACTGATTTTTGATTAAGTAAATTTAATTTTTTTTTATCTATAGTAATAATTTTCTTATAATCATTTTCCAAAAGTTTTCTTAATATTGCCGAGCCAACTAGGCCTTTATGACCAGCTAAAAATATTTTCATATTTGAGAAATCTTATTAATTTCTATATCGACCATTTCTGATATCATATTTTCAAGGTTTATCTTTGGTTTCCAATTTAGTAATTTTCTAGCGCGTCTAGCATCTCCCAAAAGATTATTAACCTCTAAGGGTCTATAATATGTTTTACTACAAGCTATAATTACTCGACCATTTTCATCAAAAGCTTTTTCGTTAATTCCTTTTCCTTTCCATAAAATTTTCATATTTAATTTTTTTGCAACTTTATTTACAAAGTTTTTAACAGTATATTGTTTTCCTGTAGCGATGACAAAGTCCTGTGGTTTTTTTTGTTTCAACATTAACCACATTGCCTCTACATAATCTTTTGCATGTCCCCAATCTCTTTTTGAATATAAATTTCCTAAATATAAGGTTTTTTGATCATTGTTTTTTATTCTACACATAGCTTGGACAATTTTTTGAGTAACAAATGTTTCACCTCTTCTCGGACTCTCATGATTAAACAAAATACCATTGCAAGCAAAAATTTTATAAGCTTCTTTATAATTTATAGTTATCCAATGAGCATACAGCTTTGCAACTCCATAAGGACTTGCTGGATGAAAAGTAGTTTTTTCATTTTGAGGAGTTTTTTCATTTCTTCCATAAAGCTCTGAGGTTCCTGCTTGATAATATTTAGTTTTTTTTTCTAATTTATTAAATCTTATAGCTTCTAAAATTCTTAGAGCTCCTAATGCATCTGCATTTGCAGTATATTCTGGTGATTCAAATGAAACAGCAACATGAGATTGGGCCGCTAAATTATATATCTCGTCCGGTCTAATTTGATTTATCAATCTTGTAACTAATAATGAGTCGGTTATATCTCCATAATGTAAAATAAAGGTTCTTTTTTTTAAATAAGGATCTTGGTAAATATGATCAATTCTTCCAGTATTTATTGATGAAGATCTTCTTTTAACCCCATGAACAATATAATTTTTTTTTAAGAGGAACTCAGCTAAATAGGAACCATCCTGACCTGTAACACCAAAAATTAAAGCAGTTTTTTTCATTATTTTAAAGATAATTATTTTTTAATTTTCAAAAAATACTTAACAATTTCAAATAGTATAAGCAATCCATCTTTTATTGGATTAACTTTTTTTTTCCCTCCAATTCTTTTTCTTTCATAACTTGGTACGCAAATATAGTTAAAATTCAACATTTTTGATTTTATTGGTATCTCAACACAAATCCTAAAATCAGAATTTTGAAGATTAAGTTTTTTAAAAGATGATGTTTTTCCAAGAATATAAGTGTAAAGAATATCTGTTATTTTTAGATTAAAGAGAATATTTCCTAAAAAAGTAAAAAAATAATTTCCAACCAAAGTTATTACATCATCATCTTCACTTCCACCACCAGGTTTTTGATATCTTGAACCATAAATTAAATCATTTTCAATGCATAACTTTTTCATATCATCTAGATATTTTGGATCCATTGATCCATCAGCATTTATTATACAGCAGTACTTTGTTGTACAATTGTTGATACCTTCAATTAAAGCATTACCATATCCATTGTTCATTTGTTCATATATTTCAATATTTTGAAAATTATTTAAAGCTTTTTTAGTTTCATAATCTTCTTTTTGAAGAACAATCATTTTTTTAAATTTAAGAGTATCAATTTCCTTTAAGAAAATAGGTAAAGATTCAGCTTCTTTTTTTGCAGGTATTATCAAAGTTAAATCATTCATATCTTAAAATAATCTATTAAAATAAATATATTCAAATGTCTTCCTAAATTTCATTTTTGCTTTAAATACTTTTTTAAAATTTTTTTGAATTAAATAGTTATTTATATCACTTAAAGTATAATTTTTCTTGAGCATATCGTGAAAATGATGCTCAAAGTAAATAAATTGTACATTTTTAATTTTTTCTCCAAGACCTTTAATTACATTGAAGTCATAGCCCTCTGTATCAATTTTTAATATATCGACTTTACTTATGCCTAATTTATCAAATATATTGTCAAGTCTATCAATTTGAATTTTGATTAAATTCATCTGTTTTTTAATATTTAAAGGATTCAAAAAAAAATTCTTTTTTTTAAAATACTTTGAGTCTCGATTAATTTTTGTTATTGTTGATGATTGTGTCTCAAAGTGATCAGTAAATTCAATTTCTTTTTTCTCCACTCCTAGACCTATATTGAACATTTTAAGATTTTTTAAATTTTTATTTTTTTTTATTAAAATTTCGTAATTTTTTAAACTAGGTTCAAAAGAAATTATTAATTTAATGATGAAACCTGCATTAAACAATTTTATAGTTTCTCCATGATGTGCTCCTACATCTATTAAAGTGCTTATATTATTCCCTAATTTTGATTTGAAAAAATTCAAGATTCTTTTTTTGTTTGGATAATCAAAAACAGAAATTAAGAGATGTAAGAAATTAATATACATAAAATTAAAGTATTTATTATAACCAGAAATTGTATTATTATTGTTTATATGTCATTAGTAAGCGTAATTATACCTTATTTTAAAAAAAAAAAATCAATTGCTCAGTCCATAGAATCTGTATTAAAACAAACTTTCCAGAATTTTGAAATTATTTTGATTTATGATGATATAAATTTAGATGATTATCATTTTTTAAAACAGAATTTTCAAAAAAATAAAAAAATTAAAATAATTAAAAATTCCAAGAATGTTGGAGCTGGCTTATCAAGAAATATTGGCATAAAAAATTCTAAGGGAGAATACTTGGCGTTTTTAGATGCTGATGATTTTTGGTTACCAAATAAGCTTGAACAACAAATTAATTTTATAAATAAAAATAAATTTGATTTTGTTTTTTGTGATTATACAAAAAAATTTCTTGATAATAATATTATTAAAGTTCAAACCCAAAAAAACAAACTAGATTATAATGATCTTTTAAAATCCTGTGAAATTGGCTTATCTACAGTTATTGTGAAAAAAAATATTATAGTAGACGATATATTCCCTAATTTAAAAACCCAGGAGGATTATGTTGCTTGGCTCAGAATAACCAAAAACAAAATATATGCTTATAATTTAAAGGAAAATTTGGTTATTTGGAATGAAATGGAAAATTCTCTATCTTCTAATATTTTACAAAAGGTTTCAGATGGATTTAAGGTTTATTTTATTTATGAAAAATTTAATTTTTTAAAATCCCTTTATCTATTAATCAGACTAAGTTTAAATTCTTTTAAAAGAAAATTCTAATTTTTTATCTTGTAATAAAAGTTATAAGTTTTTATTGATGAACATTTTACCTCTTTTCTTGAATTATTTATATTGCAAATTGAGGTATCATAGAAATTTTCAATTTTTCTATTTTTCATAGTGAAAAAATTTTCCTGAACATTATAATAAGGACTTTTGATGAAATTATAATTATAAATTTCAATTTCCGTCATTATTCTATCTATATTTCTTGCTACAGAAACTATTAATATTAAACTTACAACTAAATTTATTGATTTAATTTTATTTTTAAATTTATAACCTTGATCCTCTAAGATCATACATATAGGTAATATTATTACTAAAAAAAATAAAACATACCCACCATATCTTAAAGTTGGATGGTTTAAAAACCATTCCAATATGAGTATTGTAAGAATTGATAAAATTGGAAAATATTTTTTCAAATTTTTAAATTTAACAAATTTAACTTTAAATATGCTCACAACTACAATAATTGAAAAAATAATTCCAAGAAGATAGTCAGACATTTTATTAAAAAAATAATTATCTAGCCAATTAGAAACCCAATTGAAATTTTTTATATACTTGGAAAAATTTTCTACTCGATAATCGGGTGTTGCGCCAGCCTTTGACCAAACCTCATACCATTGCATAGCGTTTGCAACATTCTCTTTTCCATAGCCCCAGAAAAAACTACTATTGCAAGTAAAAGGAACTGGATAAAGTAAACATCCTGAAGAAGCTATATTGTGGATTAACATTAAAGTGAAAGAAAAAAGACAAAAGTAAATTATGGGAAACGAATTAAATAAATTTTTTAATTGATAAATTTTAAAATACTTTATGTATAAGTAAATAAATAATATTAAATATAACAAATAAAAAGATTTCATTGTAATTAACAGAGTGAAAATAATAATAATCAACTCAAATATACTTTTATCAAGCTTTTTATATTGAAGAATGATAATCGATAAAAAAAATACTAAAAAAAATAGAATCTGAGCTGACCTATCAGTTCCATGCTCTGCAAGTCTGTAAAAGAAAATATTTATAAATAATAAGAAAAAAATACCTAAAAAAAACGATATGTCTAATTTTTGGTTTTTTTTATTGATAAATAATTTTTCAAATAAAATTGTATTTGCAAATATTACAATGCTCAATTGACCAATTTGATAAAAATAGCTTTTTGTAAAGAATGTTTTTAAGAGAGAATGAAAATAAAATAATGAGGAGGTATGGTTAAATGCTATGTCAAAATTATTAGTACCAAATTCTATTTTGTTTAAAGTAATATTGTTGATAAAACTCAAGTGATAATAGGAAAAATCATCGTGATTTTTGAAAAAAAATAAAGAAAAAAAAGAGATTAAATAGGCGAATAGAAAAAATTTATTAAATATTTTTTTTCTATATCTTAAATAAAAATACATAAAAATAATAATACCAGCAAAAATTATAGTAATATTATGATAGTCATTATGAGGAACAAATAAGTTTGTAAAATATGAAATAGTAATTAAAAATAAAATTCCGAATATACCAATGTATCCAATTGAAATTTTATTTAAATTAAAATTGTTGTAATTTGTAAATTTTACAGAAAATAAAAAGCCGTACCCTAATATAGAAATTAATAAAATATTATAAATAAAAATAAATTTAATTAATTCCATAAATTAAAATCTATATTTGATCTAATTTTTTCTTTAAAATTTTATATGTTAATAAATATACAGCAATATTGATTACTAAAATATAGATTAGAATTTTAGAATTATACATGAACTTTAAAGATATAATGAAAATAGAGAGATTATAAAAGTTAATTAAAAAAGAACTTATAAAATGGTTCGATAAATAATTAATATTGTTTAGTTTTTTTTTTACAAAAAAATAAATATATTGATGTAAATGAAAGGTATCTGGTTTATATGCTCTTCTGCTTCGACTTAATCTTCTTACCATAGAAAATAACAATTCAAAACAAGGATACCACAAAAATATAATTACTAAATATGGTGATATGAAACTATTATTTGAGGAAAAATCAATTAAATACAGTCCTGTAAACAAAGATAAAAGATAAGCGCCAGAGTCACCAAGATAAATATATCCCAAAAGATTTATTATAAGAATAAATGATAAAACAAAAATTAAATTTGCAAGTAGGTCTTTGTTAGCACTTACATTATCTGGAAATACCAAATAAATAATACAAAAAATAATTAGGTAATATTTAATTAGTAAACCATTTAGCCCATCAACAAAGTTACTTCCGTTTATAAGAACCATTAAACAGAAAGTAACAAAAAAAATATTAAAAAATTGATTTTTCAAAATGTTATCAAAAAACTCAATTTTTGTTGAAATAATTTTATAATCAAGAATTGTAATAAAGAAAATAATTAAGACTAATTGTAAAAAAAATCTAAATCCTACATTATTTAATTTTTTTATATCAGACATAAAACCAATTAGCGTTACTAAGATTAAGAATGCTAGTAAATAAAATTCTGCTGAATAAATATTAAATTGAAAAATAAAAAAAAATAATAATAGTATTCCACCGATTGAATTACTTTTAGATTTAGAGGAAAATCTTTTATGTTTTTCAAGCTTATAGTCAATTATGAGATTTTTTTTTCTACAGATATACAGAAATAAAATCCCAAAAATAATAAAAAGTAAATTAAAACTCATGTTCATATATTAAATTTTTAATTTAAATTTAAAAAAAGATTTAATGATTTAAAATGACTAAATAATGTATAATTTTTCGTATTTTTTTTACACAAAATAATTTTTTTATATCTGTTACTTTCATTGTCTGCCAAAAATTCCCCAATTTTATTAATAAGATCACTTAAATTATTATTTTTAAATAAATATCCTCCTTTACCGTAATTCAAAAACTCTTCGGGTCCATTAGGGCACGCAGAAGATATAACATTTTTACCACAATATGATGCCTCTACCATAACCGCTCCAGGATCCTCCCATAATGATGTAGATATAAGAGCTAAAGAATTTTTTATTATTGGATATATATTGTTGATATGGCCTGTCAGAAAAACATTATTCTGAAGATTATTTAAATTGATAAATTTTTTTAATTTATTTTTATTCTCACCTTCGCCCACAATATATAAATATAAATTATTATTTGTTTTTAAGACTTCTAAAAAAGCTTTTATTAACAACAAGTGATTTTTTTGATTCGTTAATCTTCCAATAGAAACAAAATACGGTTTAGATTTATCTAAATTATTTTCTTCTTTTATTTTTTCAGATATTTTTTTTAAATTAATTAATGGATCGTAGAGAATTTTTAATTTTTTTTCATCAAAAATCTTTTGTTTAATAAGATCTTCTCTGGTTTGTAGAGATGGACAAGTTACTAAAAAAACCTTTTGTGAAATTGATCTCCAGAATAATCTTCTAAAAAATGTAAGTTTGGGTAAGCCAGAAATTCTTAAAATAAATTTTGTTTCAAAATTAAATAAAATCAACAAAAATAAAGGAACTACTGTAACTAAGTGGACAATAAGAAAATCTGGTTTTTCTTTAATTAAAATTTTTTTAAGTTGATAAATTTTAAAAATAAATATCATTATATAAACTAACCTAGATTTTAAGTATCCAGTAATTGGTAAAAATTTTTTCAATTTTAAATTTGAGAATTTATGAATTTCTATTCCATGATCATGGAATAGCTTCTCATATTCTGTCCATTCTCCTACAACATCATAAATTTTAACACTAACCTTCTCTTTTTTATATTTTTTGAGTGATATCGCTGAATTTATTACATTTTTAATAGTCGCAACATTAGATAAATGAGGAGACCAGTAACATATTTTTTTCATATTTTGAATATATATATATATATTAAATTTTTCTATTTAGATATTCTTTAAAAAGTGAAAAAAATAAAATTAATTATTTATCATCCTTATTCACATATTGGGGGAGCCGATTTATCTTTAAAAAGACTTTTACAAAACTTGGATCATAAAGAATTTTCTATTACATTTATATCGCTTAACAAAAGTATTCTAGAAAATAAGTTAAGAAATAAAATTCAATTTATTAATTTAAGATCTAAAAGAGCTTTTCTATCAATTTTTAAATTAAGAAATATTATTAAAAAAATTAAAGCTACAAATAAATTTAGTAAAGTAATTTTATTTTCAAATCAAAACTTTGGTAATATTATATCTTTACTATCCTCAACAAATATGACGGGTATAAAAAGAGTTTTGATAGATAGAAATCATTTGATTGAATTAGATTATTCAAATAATTTTTCGCAGAAATTTTAAAATATTATTATAAAAATACTTATAAAATTTTTATATAAAAAATCTGATTTAGTGATCGGAATAAGCAGAAAACTAAGTAAAGACCTAGAAATTTATTGTAAAACTAAAGTTAAAACAATATACAGCCCAGCATACGATCGTTCAATAATTGAAAAGGCAAGAGATAAAATAAAGTTAGATAAAAAATTTAATTATGTAATAAATGTATCTAGGTTTACTAAAAGAAAAGATCACTTTACGACAATTAACGGCTTTAAACTAGCCTCAGATAAAATAAATAATTTAAAACTTATACTAATTGGATATGGACCTGAAAAATACAGCATTAAGCATCAAATTAAAAAATTGAAGATCCAGAATAAAGTAATTTTATTGAACGAAAAAACTAATGTGTATGCATTTATTAAAAATTCAGATTTACTTATTCTTTCATCAAAATATGAGGGAATGGCAAATGTGTTAGTAGAGGCAATTACTCTTAACACACCTGTTATTTCGTCAAATTGTAAAGCTGGACCTTCAGAAATTCTGTTAAATGGAAGAGGTGGAGATCTTTTTAAAGTGAGTGATTATAATGAGCTCTCAAAAAAAATTGTAGATTTTTTTAATAATAAAAAAATATTGAAAAATAAATTAAAGTTTGCACGAAAAAAACTCCATAGATTTGATCTTAATAAGCATATAGATATTTATACCAAGATTTTTAAAAAAATTTAATTATACATTATGACAAAAGAAAAATTAATTTCTATTATAACGGTTGTCAAAAATAATGAGAATACGATCGAAAAATGTATTAAGAGTGTTCTTAGTCAAAATCATAAAAATGTTGAATACATAGTAATCGATGGAGACTCATCTGATCAAACCTTGTCTATTATTAAAAAATTTGAAAATAAAATTTCAACTGTTATTTCCGAAAAAGATAGTGGAATTTGGGATGCTATGAATAAAGGTATTAAAATCGCAAATGGTGAAATAATAGGTTTTTTAAATTCAGATGATTTTTATTATCAAAATTGTTTGCAGACTGTAAATAAGTACTTCAGCGATTATGACATTGACTTTTTATTTGGAACAGTAAAAAAATATAAACTTTTATACGGTTTTAATCCTAAAATAATTAAGTGGAGTTTTGGGTTTTATACATCACACTCTGTTGGCTTTTTTATTAAAAGGGAAATGCATAAAAAAGTTGGACTCTATGACAAAACATATTTAAGTGCGGACTTAGATTTTTTTTATAAAATGATTATAAAATTTAATTTAAAAGGTATGTCTTCAAAAAAAAGTGAAGTTTTTGGAGAATTTTTGAAAGGTGGCTTCTCTTCAAAGATAAATTATATAGATCATTTAAAAGATTTAAATCAAATCAGAATAGATAATAATCAAAATAAATTTTTTGTATTAGCTCTTTATTTAATTAAAATTATAAAGAGACCTTTAAAATATATTAAGGCGCTTAAGGCAAAAAAACTATAAAGATTTAATTTTTTTTTTAAATTCTTCAAAGCTTATATGGCTCTTATCTCGTAAAGATAAAATGGGTTTATTTGTATTCCATTTTATTTTGAGGTCTTTATCATCAAATGGTAAACCAGATTCATTTCTAACATCTCTATAATTATCAAGATGATATAATATGGTTGCACTATTTGATAAACATTCATAACCGTGAGCAAAAAAATTAGGAATATATACTGATTGACCCTCTCTCATATAAAAATAATACTTTTTTCCAAAATTTTTTGAATTTTTTTTCAAATTAATAGAAACATCAAGAATTTTTCCAGACAACACTGTAATAATTTTTGTTTGTTTGTTTTTAAGCTGAAAATGCATTCCTCTAATAACATTTTTTTTTGAATGCGCTATTGCGGTAAAATTAGCCTGTGATTTAAAATTTTTCTTTAAAAAAAGTTCTTGAAAGTATCCCCTATTGTCGAAAAATCTTTTACTTGAAAATAAGTATGGGTTTTTTAAGCTTTTCATAATTTTTTATTTTTATTTAATAACCATATTTTTTATAAAATAAAATAGTTTTTTTTAAACCCAATCTAATATTTGTAAATTTTGTATATTTAAAATTTTTTTTTAATAATTTATTGCATCCGTGCGTCTTTAACATTTCACCATTTACAAACCCAATTTTATCAACTCGAAAACTTTTTTTATAAATTTTTTTTATTATTGAAACAAGATGAGTAGTCTTAATTGGGTTTGACCTACAAATATTTATTATTTTAGTTTGTGGAATTTTATTTAATGTTTTTGATAATATATTCACTACATCATCAATATAAGTAAAATCTCTATAATTATATCCTTTGTTATATAAGTTGATTTTTTTATTTTGCCTAATCGAATTTAAAAATTTATGTATAAACATATCAGGTCGTCCAAATGGTCCATACACAGTAAAAAATCGAAAAATTAAAAAATCTGTTTTTGATTTGTTAAAATGACTAAATACTAAATTTTCTGACTTAAGTTTAGTTTTTGCATAAGGATTCTTTGGGTTTACTTTAAAAACTTCTTTAATTGGAAATTTTTTTTGGTCTCCATAAATTGAACTTGATGATCCAAATATAAATTTTTCAACATTATATTTTTTTGAAATTTGGCAAATTGATTTTGTAGCTCTTACATTATTTAGAATGTAGCTTTTAGGATTTTTCAATGAATATAAAACTCCAGGTTGACCAGCTAAGTGAAAAACCACTTTAGGCTTATATTTTAAAAAGATTTTATCTAATTTTTGTTTGTTAAGTAAGTTTTGTTTTACAAAGAAAAAATTCTTATTTTTTTTTAATTTTTCTAATCTTTTTTCCTTAAGTTTTTTAGAGTAATAACTGTTATTACTATCTATACCAATAATAGTATTGTTAGTTTTTAATAGTTTATTTACTAAATGATAACCAATAAATCCTGAACTTCCTGATATTAAAATATTCATTTATTATCAAAAAAATCTTTAATTTTATTTGAAACATATTCAATTTCTTTACTTGAGTGCTCCTCAGATATTGGTAAACTTAGAATTTTTTTACCTAGGTTATAACTATTTTTAAGTTTTTTTTTTGGAAAAAAATTTAATTCATTAAGCATATAAGGATAATGTATCATCGTATCAATTTTAAACTTTAATAAATAGTCTCTTAAATTATTTCTTTTATTTGTTCTAATCACAAATTGGTGAAAACTATGCATGTTGTTTTTTTTTAACTTATAAACTTTAATTTGTTTTAAATGCTTTAATTTATCAAAATAAATTGAAGCTAATTTGTTTCTTAGTTTAATTGTTCTCTTATAGCTTTTTAGTTTAACTCGTAAAACCGCAGATTGAATTGTATCAAGTCTTGAGTTTCTTCCTGAAAAATTATGGTCATATTTTTTAAGTGCACCATGACCTCTGGCTCTTAAACAATATTCATATGAAGTTTTAGAATTAGTTATTATTGCACCTCCATCACCAAATGCGCCTAGGTTTTTTCCAGGAAAAAAACTAAATGTTCCAAAGTCTCCAAAAGTCCCGACATGAGTATTATTTATTTTTGTACCATGAGCTTGGGCGCAATCTTCAATAATTTTGATATTTTTATTTTTAATTAATTTTTTAATCTCAATCATATTGGCTGGATTTCCATATAAATGGACTGCAATTATTGCCTTTGTATTATTATTTATTTTTTTTTTTTAAATCTTTGACACATAAAGTGTAATCATTAAGATCTACATCGCAAAACACTACTTTTAAACCATTATTTATTACCGCCTCGGCTGTTGAAATCCAAGTATTTACTGGAACAATTATTTCAGAATTTTTTTTAAGTTTTAAGGCTTTTACAGCAATTTCAAGCGCATCTGTTCCGTTACCTACAGTAATACAATACCTTGAACCTGTAAATTTTGAAAAATCATTTTCAAAATTAGCAACTTCTTGACCCCCTACAAATTTTGAATTCCTTATTAAATAGTTTATTTTTTTAAAAATTAAATTTTTATTTGGTATAATTTTGTACAGGTTAGTAAATTTAACTCTCATAAATATTATAAATTAATTATTTAATTTAAATAATTGTAAAATAGCTTATAAAAACATAGTTTAATAAAAATGAAATTACAACTAAAAAAAAGCAAAACATTTTCAGATCACACAGGAAGCCTTACCCCTTTTTATGTAAACAAATTATTTAATAAATTTGAAATAAAAAGATTTTTTTTTGTTTACGGAAATAAAAAACATTTCAGAGCGGATCACGCACATACTAAATGTAACCAAATTTTAATTCCTGTATTTGGAAAAATAACAGTTGAATTAACTTCTTTGAAAAATGTTAAAAAGAAATTTTTACTGACTCATAAAAATAATAATTATTTAATAGTTCCAAAACTTAATTGGATAAAATTAAAATTTCATACCAATGAAAGTATATTGTTAACATTGTGTGACTTTAAATATGACAAAAAAGAGTACATACAATCAAAAAAACAATTTTTAAATAAGTTAATTTAATGAAGTGTAGAATTGACAAACGCCCATGTAAGGTTTTTTTAAATTTTGGAAAAATGCCGATTGCTAATGGTTTTATCAAAAAATCAGATTTTAAAAAAGAATATTTTTTTAATATGAAAATTGCATTTAATAAAAGATTGAGTCTTTTTCAATTAGAAAAAAATCCTAATCCAAAAAAAATGTTTAATAAAGATTATCCTTTCTTTACTTCGAGTTCAAAGTTTATGATTTTACACTTTAAAAAATTTTCATCCTGGATAAAGAAGAATTTTAATAAATCAAAACATAATTTTAAAATATTAGAAATTGGATCAAATGACGGCACATTTTTATTGAATTTTAAAAAATTTTATCATGTCGGAGTCGAACCCTCAAAAAGTGTGCACATAAAAGCTATTAAGAATAAAATAAATAGCAAAAATAAGTTTTTTGATAATAATTTCGTAAAAGAATTTATTAAAAAAAATATTAAATTCAATGTCATAGTTGGATCAAATGTTATATGCCATATTCCAAATCAAAATAACCTTATTAAAAATATTAAAAAAATTCTGAATAACGATGGGGTATTTATTTTTGAGGAGCCTTATTTAGGATCTATGTATAAAAAGACTTCTTATGATCAAATTTATGATGAGCATATATATATGTTTTCTGCTACTGCTATTAACAAAATTTATCAAAAACATAAATTAAAACTTGTTGATGCGATCCCACAAATTACCCATGGTGGATCTATGAGATATATTATTAGGAAAAATCTAGGGCAAAAGATTAGCTCTAGATTAAAAAAAATCTTATTAAGTGAAAAAAAAAATAATATAGATAGCATGAAAGGTTGTTATAAATTCAAATTAAAAGTAGAAAAATCAAAAGCAAGATTATTGAAAAAAATTTCAATTTTAAAAAAGAATAAACAAAGTATTTGTGGTTATGGCGCAACATCAAAAAGCACCACTATATTAAATTATTGTAAAATTAATAATAAACATATTGATTGTATATATGATACAACTCCTCATAAAATTGGAAAGTTTTCACCTGGCATGCATATACCTATACTCGATTATAAATTATTTAAAAAAAGTAATTATAAAAATATTTTTTTATTTGCATGGAATCACAAAAAAGAAATACTTAGAAAGGAAAAACATTTAAATAAGATAAAATGGTTTACACATCTAGATTAAAAAAAAATATTTTAATAACTGGAAAGACTAGTAGATTCTGCAAGCACTTGAGGCAAAATTTATACAAATTTAATACTATATATACTGACAAAAAAGAGTTTAATTTGAATAATTTGAAGCAGATGTCCAATTTTATAAAAAATAGAAAAATACATTATTTAATTCATATTGCAGGACTATCCAGGCCAATGGATATTCACGAAAAAAATATAATATTGAGTATAGACTCAAATATTATAGGAACTGCAAATATAGTTAAGTTATGCAAATTAAATAATATAAAGTTAATTTATTTTTCAACAAATTATGTTTATCCTGGAACCAAAGGAAATTACAAAGAAATAGATCCGGTAAATCCAATCAATAATTATGCTTGGTCAAAATTAGGTGGTGAGGCCTCAGTCAAATTATACAAAAATTCACTAATTCTAAGAATTTGCATGACTGACTATCCTTTTGTTCACAAAAAAGCAATAAAGGGTGCTAAAACAAGTTTTATTTATAATAAGTTTGTTGCCAAAATAATACCGTACATTTTAAATGAAAAAGGAGTTTTAAATTTAGGTGGAAATAAAAGAGACATTTATGGTTTTGCAAAAAAATTTGAAAACAAAAGTATAAAACCAATTATTTTTAAAAAAGTTAAAAACTTTCCAAAAGATAGTTCTATTTGTATAAAAAAACTAAAAAAAATAATTAAGAAAAATAAAATAAAATTAACACTTTAATTTATGGTTACAATCATATTGGTTGTTTATAAAAGTAAAAAATATCAATTAAAAAATATTATAAAAAAAATAGGAAAAAAGTATAAAATCATTATTGTAGATAACTCATATGACTATGATTTTTCCAAAATAAATCTAAGTAAAAATACTAAAATTATCAGATCAAAGAATAACGGAAATGGTGCTGGAATAAATATTGCATTAAAAAAATGTAAAACACAATATGCAATATATTCAGATATAGATGTAAATTTTGAAAAAAATTTTATTCATAAATTTATCAAAGCTGCTTTAAAAATTAAAAACTTTTCACTTTTAGTTCCAAATCATGGAAAAGCATCGAGTAAAGAAGAATTTATAGAAAAATATAACGGAGAAGCAGCTTTAATGATGTTTAATTTAAAAAAAATAAAGTCAAAATTTTTTTTTGACGAAAAATTTTTTCTATATTTTGAAGAAACTGATTTACTCACAAGGTTTAAAAAGAATAATTTAAAGTCCTATACTGTCACGAGTCTGAGAATAAAACACCAAAGGGCTAGTTCAATTGATGAAAAAATTGATAAAATTAATTGTATAAGAAATTGGCATTATATGTGGTCAATGTTTTATTATTATAAGAAAAATTTTGGTTTTTTTTCAGCTTTTTATTTTACATATAAATATTTACTAAAAGATTTAGTAATGCTAATTTTGTACTCTTTTTTATTTAATAAAACAAAATTCAAAATAAGATTTTATCGAATTTTTGGAATTGTCTGCTCAATACTGGGTCTTAAATCTTTTTTAAGACCATAAAATACTGATCAAATTAATTAGAAAGACTTTTTAATAGATCGAGAGTTTGCATAATATCTCTATTAATATTATTACTCATTTTGATGCCAAATTTTAGGAATTTTTTGTTACTTACGCCATAAAAGGCCTGATTTAATACTGGTGATTTTGTTTTTTTGATTTTAATTTTGAAACCATTTTTTTTGATAACATCCAAAATTTGCTTGACGGTATAATTACCAGTAAGAACATTATAAATTTGGTTATCAAATAAGTCTTTATTAATTATATAGATAATTGCTATTATCGCGTCGGTTAATGAAAGATACGGCCTCAATTGATTTAAAGCATTATTCCATACTGGAATTTCTTCTCCCAAGATAGTTTTTAAACAAAATTTATTTACTGCCGTGTGAAACCTCATCCCTTTTGAAATTCCACAAATTGTTCCTAAGCGAAGAGTTATAAATTTTAATTTATTATTTCTTTTTAAAAATTTTTCTTCCATCAATTTTTCCTCTGCGTAAGGACTTCTAGGTTCTAGATTTTTGACGGTTTCATCTACAATTTTAGAACTTCCTCCATACACACTGGTAGAGGATAAATGTATTAGTTTGGCGTTATTTTTAATACAAAAACTAACAATGTTTTTGAAAATTTCATAATTGTTATTAAATATTAATTTTTTATTTTTAAACGACTCCTCTGCGTTTGTAATTGATGCTAGATGAATAACTACATTAATTTTTTTATCTATTTTTTTTAAAGATTTTTTATCTCTTAAATCCTTTAAAATAAATTTTGATTTCATATTTCTAGATTTAAAATTAAATAAAGTATTTAAATTATTAGACCTAGCAGAATCTATAAGATATAGATGTTTAATATTCCTTATTTTTGAAATTTTCTCAATAAAGCCTGATCCTATATGACCTAGTGCTCCAGTAACTAATAAATTCATTTTATTTAGTCCCCTAGCTTTATTTTGGTATTTTTTTTTAGTGGAAATTTTATTTCCTTTGAATATTTTAAAGATTGATAAATTCCAACAATTGTCTCTAAACTTGTTAATGAAGATTTTGTTGAAAAGTGATTTCTTAATTTTTTTGTAAGTGTTAAATAGATACTGTCATAAAATTTTTTATGTAAATTACTAATCTTCACCTTAATTAGTTTTTTATGAATACTGCTTGAGTATTCATTCAAATTATTTCCTGAAATTTTGAAATAGCCTTTCGTTCCTAGAATAGTGATTGAATTTTCAAGGTTTGTGGGCCTTGTCGATGTGGTAAATTCCATATTACATAATATTTTATTATTAAGTTCTCCTGTAACTATGCAAACATCTTCTGTTTCTATGAATTTTGAAATAGTATTTGACCTAGCAAATATTTTTTTAAACTGGCCAAAAATTTGAGTTATTAGATCAATATTATGAATGCCTTGATTTGTTACGACACCACCGTCATATTTCCAGGTTCCTCTCCAATTATTTTTGTAATATTGATCATGTCTACTCCAATATAATCTTGCAGAAATTAAAAAAATTTTTCCAAGTTTTTTTTGTTTAATTATTTCTTTTAATTTAAGATATGCAGGGTTTAATCTATGCTGAAAAACAACAAAAACTCTTCTTTTATATTTATTTTCTAATTTAATAATTTCTTTAATTTGATCAATTTTTAATGCTAAAGGTTTCTCTACAATTGCATTTTTTCTTGAAACTAATATTTTTTTTGTTTGCTGGAAATGTTCTCCACTTGGACTTAGGACTGAAATAATATCAACATTTTTATTTTTTAAAATATCTTGTTCTTTATTGTAAAATTTATTTTTATTTTGCCTATTTTTTTTTTCATAAACATTAATTAAACTAAATTTTTTTTTTTTTATTGCGTTTAAATGTTTTTTATAAATATTTCCTGCACCAAAAAAGCTTAGCTTATAATTTTTCATGTTATATTGCATATGTTTTTAAATTCTTCTAATCTTACACTGGTTGTATGACTTTTTTTAATTTGATCAAATCCATTTTTAGAAATTTTTTGGGCTATATCTTGATTTTTTTTATAAAAACTTATTTTTTTTATTAAGTCTGATTGATCACTATAAATGACTAAATTTTCTTCATTTTTAAAATATTGTTCCATTTTTTTATTTGGATCGGTAAATAATAAGCATCCTTGGGATAAACTCTCAAAAATTCTTAAATTTAAAGCATTATTTTTATCAAAATCTGAGTGAATATTAATAATATTTTTAAAGTTACTCATGTACTGGAACATCTCAAGTCCATAAAGTGGATTTTTCGAAAAGTTTGATATTTTTATGTTTTTAGAAAAATATTCAAAAAATAACTTAATTATTTTTTCGTATTTGTTGTTATGATCTTTAATATTTCTTGATCGTATTTCTAAATCAATTTTGTTTTTAATTAAATCTTTAAGAATTTTTCTTCTTTGATCATAATCATTTCCGATACTTCCCATAAATAAAACTTTATTATTTCTCAGCTTGTACTCATTAAAATTCAATACTCTGTCTGGAATTGATACTAACATTGGAGAATTTTTTAATTTATACTTTGCAGCCATTTGCAAAATATCCTGATTATCAGATAAAATATGATGAAAATAGTTTTCTTTAAAAACTGGATAATCTTTTGAGATTTTGGATGATTTCCATAAAATATTATAACTACCTCTCACAATAAATGAGGAAATAATATTTTTACTTTCTGTATTTGAAATTAAAATATCAGGATTATAATCGTTATAAATAAAATCTAAGTATTCAAAATATTGTCTCTTAGTTTCTTCGCAACTAATACTTTTAATTAATTCAAAATTGTTTGGAAATATTATTTCACAGTTATATTTTTTCTTTAATTCTAAATAAAATTCACTTAGCCAATTACAATAAAAATTACAGAAAATATCATTTATTTTTTCATATGTTTTTTTTTCAAATAAATCTAATTTTTTTTCAAAATACTCATCAGCGTTATGATAAGTTTTTACTATGAATAATAACTTCATATATTTTCACCAGTGCTTCTAATTAAATAAAATCAAATTTTTTTTATACCAGTCTATTGTGATGTCCATAGCCCTATGAATATTCCAAACAGGTTTCCAGCCTAAATCTTTATTAATTTTTTTATAATTAAGTTTTTGTTTTTTTATTTCAATTTTTGAATTATTTAAAATTACTGGACTTAAGTCTTTCTTTATAATTTTTTTTATTATCAAATTAACTAATTTTGATACTGTCAGATTTTCATTCGATCCAACATTATAAACAAATAAATTCTTTTTATTTTTAAACATTTCAAGCATAAGCTTTATATAAGCATTTGATACATCCTCTACATAAAGATAATCTCTTATTAGTTTTCCATTTGATCTTAATACTGGTCTTTTTCTTTTCAGCGCTGAGATAATTACATGTGGTACCAATCTATCCATATTATAATCGCCTGGCCCGTAAATATTTCCAGATCTTATAATGCCAACTCTTAAATTATAAGTTTTAGCGTAACTTTGAGCTATTAAATCTGATGCAGACTTTGAAACATCATAAGGATAATCTCCTTTTAGAGGATGATTTTCAAAATATTCTTTATTTTTTAATTCACCATATGCTTTATCAGAAGAACTATAAATTAAATTTATATTTTTGTTATTATTTCTCATGGCTTCCAAAATATTTATGGTACCGGTAATATTACAATCATATGTTTCAACGGGACTTTTATATGCGTCTATAACTTGTGTAATAGCTCCTAAGTGAAAAATTGTATTTATATTTTTTTTTTTTATAAGTAAGTTTAAACTTTTATAGACTCTAAAATCTCCTTTTATGATTTTTAAGTTTTTACTCTTAATATTAAGTGTAGAAATTTTTTTTTTATTTGAAGAACGATCTAATAAAAAAATATTATAATTTTTATTTTTAACCAATTTTTTAATCAAATCTCTTCCTAAAATTCCAAACCCTCCTGTTACCAGAATATTTTTTTTCATTTTTGATAGCCTATGAATGTAGATATTACTTTATGAATAGTGTTAATATTTTTTGGACTTAGACCTTGATGACAGCCAATCAAAATACCATTTTTCATAATATAATCTGCACTAGGTAAAGTGGATAATTTGTTTCTACTTGATATTAAATAACTGAAAGCAGGATGTCTTAAAATATTTCCACTAAAAATTGGTCTTGTCTGTATATTTTTTTTTTCAAGATAAATTTGAAGTTTTTTTCTACTAAATTTTTTATTTTCTCTGATGATTATAGGATAAGCTAAAAAATTAGTTTTTACCTTTGTGTCAATTTTTGGTGTAATAAAGTAATTACTCATTTTTTTGAAGAATTTATAATGTTGATTAAAGTTAAAATTCCTTTTTTTGTTAAATTTTTTAAGTTTTTTTAATTGTTGTAATCCAAAAGCAGCTCCAATTTCTGATGGTTCAAAATTATAACCAACATTTTGAAATACGAACTTTTTATCATAATCATAACCTTTTAATTTTATACTTAATCTATTATTAATATTTTCTGAGTCCTTTAATAGACTTGAGGCTCTCCCCCAGCTCCTTAATATTTTTGCTTCCAAGAAAACTTTTTTATTGTTAGTTAACAGAATTCCTCCATTACCTGCACAACTAACAATATGTGAACCATAAAAACTTGTGATAGAAATATCACTGAAATATCCAGTAGTTTTATTTCCGTAAGTGGCTCCTAAAGTATCTGCTGAGTCCTCTATTAATTTTAGATTATATTTTTTTGCCAATTTTTTTAATTTTGGCCAAGATGGTACATTTCCTATAAGATTTGGGATTAATAAAGCTGAGGTATTTTTTGTTATTTTTTTTTCAATCTTATTTAAATCAATTTGTAAAGTATCCTTCTCTACATCAACAAAAATCGGATTTAAATTATTTAATATTATGGATGAAACAGCTGTACCAAAATTTAAACCTGGAGTTATGACTTCACTATTTTTTGGTAATTTAAGAGCTTTAATACCTAAAATGAGTGCTGATGTACCTGAGTTAACCATTAAACCATATTTTTTTGAGAAAAATTTACAAATTTTTTTTTCGAAAATTTCTACATTTTTTCCCATTTGTGTTGTTTTTTTTAATGTATTTAAAACTGATTTAATTTCTTGGGAGCCGTAAACATTTTTACCGTAAGAAATTATATTTTTTTTTATAGCCATGGTGCCTGATTATTTTTAACAAGTTTATTTAAATAATTTTTATCTCTGAGAGTGTCAACTGGATGCCAGAAATT
>MDTD01107212.1_pt1 | contig 22006 bp, 16 predicted proteins | sample 811221 | NCBI WGS metagenome assembly MDTD01 (sample SAMN05326646, study PRJNA326480) | marine metagenome | isolation source: seawater | place: Pacific Ocean: South West | collected 2011 | reverse complement strand
TTCAACAATGAATCCTAAAGCGAGATATCAAATTGAAACGCCCTTAGATGAGGTAATGAATGCTGAAATGATTTCTTATCCTAATACGAAATTGATGTGTTCTGTGAATGTCGATGGAGCTGCAGCTGCCGTACTAGTATCAGAAAAGAAAGCCAGAGAACTTGGAATGCAAAGAGCTGTAAGAATTAAAGCCTCGGTTATGACAAGTGATCCTTATCAGGAAAGAGATTTGGTAATGCCAGATGTGAATTCATGCACTAGGAAAGCTGCTTCAGAAGCTTTCGAAATGGCAGGGCTTGATTCAAATGATGTAGATTTAGTCGAGCTTCATGATTGCTTTGCGACTGCTGAAATGCTTCATTATGAAAATCTAGGTCTTTGTAAAGATGGTGAAGCAGGAAGATTGATTGATGACGGTGAAGTAGAACTTGGTGGCAGAATTCCTGTAAATGTTTCCGGTGGATTATTATCAAAAGGACATCCCTTAGGCGCAACAGGAATAGCAAACATCTATGAGGTTTGTACACATCTGAGAGGAGAGGCTGGCAAGAGACAAGTTGAGAATGCGAAAATAGGTTTAACTCATGTTATAGGTTTAGGCAGCGCCTGTGGTATACATATTCTCGAAAAGGTCTAAGCCAATATATGCAAATCGGCGTTGTAAGTGATACTCATAACAACCTAAAAAATATTGAAAAAATAATCTCCCTGTTCAATCGAGAGAAAGTTAGTTCTGTAGTTCATACAGGAGATATTTCTAATGCGAAATCACTAGAAAAGTTTAAGGCACTTAATTGTAGGTTAACTGGTGTTTTTGGGAATAATGACAGAGATGAGTTGAGTTTGAAGGAATTTGCAGAAGAAAATGATTTTTTGTTTCAAGAACCTCCTGTAGTTTTTGAGGAAGCTAATAAACAAATAGCTATCTTTCATGAACCTGATCTTATCGAGTCATTTCTAAAAAGAAATAATAACATCGATATTGTGTTACACGGACATACGCACAGATATAGAATGCAGCACATAGGTAATACCTTAGTGTTTAATCCTGGAGAATCAGCTGGCATGATAGAAGGGAGTAACGCTATTGGTATAGTTGACTTGAAGACTCTTCTAACTAGAAGAATATTTTTTTAATCACCCGATAAAGCACCATGAGAGACAAGCCAATTGAGACAGTGAGAATTAACGGTCTTAGGACTCTGGTAGAAAAATCTTGCTCAAAAAAAATATTATAAATAAATGTAAATAAAGCAGGGGCGTAATCCGATGATGATGTCTCTATCGCTGCCGGTGTAATTAGAACTATTAATAAAATTAAAAAGAGTTCAAATCCATATTTTATCCTTGTCCTATAAAGAAGATAACTTAAAAGAAAGCAAGAAAGTGTATAGACGATCCAGAATTTCAACTTACTTCAAGAGGGTTAGCATCTCGTCTCTTATTAATTGACTTCTCCAAGGAGTAATCTCTTCACACGCAAAATCTAATCCTTCCAACAACACTAGTCTCAGAAAATCTTTCTGTGCCTTCTTTGAAAAAAATAAGGTGGGATTAATTTTTTCACGCCTTGAAATTGTTTCCACAACTTTACTTAGATTATTTAAGATTTCTGCTTCTTGTGCTTTGCTTAATATCCTTTCTAAATCAGAAAATATGTTAGTAGGATTGAAATAACTTTTCAGAAGCTTTTCAATATCCTGATCATGCCAACTAAGTTTGAAAGCTTGAGATAATTTTTTTTTCTGTAGTTTGTATAGATGTGGAAGATATTCAACATCCAGAGAAGCGTATTTTAACTGTGATTCTGTCAGTGGTCTTCGTATCCAGTTAGACCTAGTTTCTTCTTTCGTTAAAATTATCCCAAGCTCTTTTTCAACCAAACCTTGATACCCAATAGTGAAATCTCCATCTAATAAAGAATTTGCTATCTGAGTATCAAAAATATTTGTCATTTCCCGTTTGGTCCATGAAAAAACCGCTTCTAGGTCCTCCTTACATGAATGAAGAACTTTAGTTATAGAGTCAGAGAACAAAAAATTTGCATGTCTCCCTGGATTTTTAATTGTGATTGTATCAATGAGATAAATTTCTTCTTCGTCATTCACCTGCAATAATGCTAATCTCATGTTTTCCTTAGTTGTTCTCCTAAATTCGGTATCAATACCAAGATATGGTTTGACTAAAAGCTCTTCATTTAAACATGCTAAATCTTCTAGGGAATCAATATAGGTATACAAGTTTCTAAATATTGGTTTTTTCTTGTTGATACACAATATCGCTTATTTCTTCTTCAGGTGCAAAGCCAGATACAACTTTTTTCAAAATTTCTCTAAGACTAGCTACATCGCCTTCTTTTTCTAAAGCTTCAAGCTGTTTAATGTAAATTGAAAGCTCATCAGAATTTAGAAAGTCCTCCTCAGCTCTAAAGATCTGTTTATGTTCTGTTGTACTTACATTATTACCAATCAGTAGTTCTTCATAGAGTTTTTCACCCGCTCTCAAACCTGTAAAGATTATTTCTATATCACCGTCTATATTGTGTTCATCCTTAACTTCCATCCCACTAAGTTTTATCAACTTTTTTGCTAATTCATAAATTTTTACAGGTTCTCCCATGTCTAGAACAAAAACATCACCGCCCTTACCCATCGCTCCTGCCTGTATAACTAATTCAGCTGCTTCAGGTATTGACATAAAGTATCTAATTACCTCGGGATGAGTTACGGTAACGGGTCCTCCGTCTCTTATCTGTTGTTGAAAAAGAGGTATTGCAGAACCTGACGAACCTATGACATTTCCGAATCTTACCATTATCATTCGTGTATGTTTATTTGGTGATAAAGATTGAAGTATTAATTCAGAAAATCGCTTAGTAGCACCCATGATATTTGTTGGCCTCACAGCTTTATCAGTAGAAATTAACACGAATGTTTCAACTTTTGCCTCCAAGGCTGCTTCGGCACAAATCTTAGTACCATAAATATTATTAGATACAGCTTCAAATGGATTTTCTTCAACTAAAGGTACATGTTTATAAGCTGCGGCGTGATAGATAGTATCGACTTTAAATACTTTGCAAACTTCTGTTACTCTCTTTTTATTATTTACACTGGCTAAGACAGTATAAAGATCAATATCATTCCTTAAACTTTCAATATCTTTCTTTATTGAATACAGAGCGTATTCATTTGCATCTAAAAGGATTACCTTTTTTGCATTATTTGCCACTACTTGCCTAGATATTTCAGATCCAATTGAGCCACCAGCGCCTGTTATTAAAACAACCTTCCCCTTTATATTTTTGTTTATTAAGTTTTGTTTAGCCTCAATTTCATATCTACCTAGTAGGTCAGAAATATTGACTTCTTTAAGCTCTGAAACTAAAACTTTTCCTTGAGCTAATTCTGCTAAACCAGGCAATATTCTTACTTTGATTGAGTAATTTTCTATTTCTTCCAATAATTTTCTGAGTACTGATTTTGAAGCAGAGGGTATAGCGATTAAAACTTCATCGATCTTGCCTCTAGAAACTAATTTTCTAAGTTTCTTAGGATGTAAAACTTTTATTCCCGCAATAAATGTATCATGCAGGGCTTTATTTGAATCCACAAAAGCCACAGGTTGAATTTCAGTACTTACCCTTAAGGCACCCGCAAGTTGCATTCCCGCAGAGCCTGCGCCATATATAACTACTTTCTTTAAAAAATCTTCATCAGTTAATAATCTATTTACTATCAATCTAAAGGCGATAATTAATATACTGCTTAGAAGGAGCATCAAAACACCAAGATTAAGTGTAGGCAAGTTACTCACCAGACCAGTTAAGAATAATGCGCCTATGAAAAAACTTATAATAATTGAGAAGATCAATATAGAATTTAGTAACAAGTAGATTAAAGTCAGGTCAATGAATCTAAGAACATTTTTGTAAACGCCTGTGAAGAAAAAAATTAAGATACAAAGAACTGAGGCAAACAAAACAAACATATGATCATTTTGAAAAAAGAAATAAGGCTCTTGCGTAATGTAGGTAGAAGCCATAAAGCAAAAACCAATAATGCTGAAGTCTGTGAAAGCAGCTATAAGCTGCTTACTTCTTCTCGGCAATTTTAATAGGGATTTTTTCAAAATATTTACAATATTAGACTCTAGTTAGCGCAAAGCATTTTTTAGTACTTTTTCTATATTTATAGCCATCATTCTCAAGTCTTTTAGTCTAATTGTTGGATGACACAGGAAGGCTACAGAATTTTCTCCCAACATTTTTGCATTTGAAAGCCTTATCTTAGGTTGGAAATTAGATTCCACAAAAGCCTTTTCATTATAAATTTCAGGGCAAGCTCCGGAAAAACAAGGAACTCCTCTAGAGTTAATATTTTCAATAATTTTATCCCTGGACCAGCCTTTTTTAAGCATGCTAGGGTTAACGGAGCAATAAACTCTGTAGAATGCATGATTGACATGTTCAGGCACAATAGGAACTTCAACTAGTTGAGGAAATTTTTTCAGCACTCTTATTATCTCGAAGGCGTTTCGTTGTCTGAGTTTATTCCAATTTTTCAACTTACTTAACTGTATCCTTCCAATCGCAGATTGCATTTCAGTCATTCTAAAATTGGTGCCAAAGGAGTCATGCAACCACTTAAACCCTACTTTATTAGATGATGAAGTGGCTAAGTTAAAGTTTTTTCCGTGGTCTTTGTAAGACCACATTTTATTCCAAAGTTTTTTATTATTTGTCGTGACCATACCTCCTTCACCGCCAGTTGTCATAATCTTATCCTGACAAAAAGACCATGTGCCAATATCACCTATTGAACCAACACTTCTGCCTTTATATTTTGCTCCATGCGCTTGAGCACAATCTTCAATAACAAATAAATTATGTTCATTAGCTAGTTTTATAATGCTATCCATTTCACATGGCATTCCTCCCAGATGAACGCATATTATTGCTTTTGTTTTTTTTGTTATCTTCTTCGCTATATACTTAGCAGCTATGTTTCCAGATGCGGGATCAACGTCTGAAAAAACTGGCTTGGCTCCCGAGTTTACAACTGAAGATGCCGAAGCTATGAATGATCGAGGCGTAACAATAACTTCATCTTCTTTTTTAATATCCAGTGCTTTTAATGCTAGGTCTAAAGCTACCGTTCCATTTGACAAAGCAATAGAATATTTCGCTCCCGTCCACGAACTAAACTCTTTTTCAAAGAGTTTTCCTTCATTTCCTGTCCAGTAATTCACCTTCGAAGAGATTAATATCTTACTTACAGCCTTAATTTCTTGAGGAGAAAAAACAGGCCAAGATGGTAAATCTAATTGATTCATAGATCACTTCTCCATCAATTTAGCTGGATTTCCAATTACAGTCGTGTTTGGCAATACGTCTTTAGTAACTACTGCACCCATTCCTATAAAAGAACCTTTTCCAATGACCAAAGGTTTCTCAGGTGTGCCTTGCTTGATAACGGCCTCACTGCCGATATATGCGTGATCATCAATGCGTACGTTGCCATTTACTCTTGCACCTGGAGCAAGAGTTACAAAATCACCAATAATGCAATCATGAGCTATTGAAGAGTAAATATTGCTTTGAAAGAATTTTCCTACAGTTATGTTGGAGGTTAAAAGCGAGTTTGATGCAAGTATGCTCCCGCGACCTACCTCACAGTTATGTAAGATTTGAGAACTGTCTGCACGTATATCAAGCGCTGTACTACCTTTATGTTCGAATCTTTGAGCAATGTCTGCTCTTATTTTCGAGTCAGATATAGATATATTGAAGAAAGATTTATCAGTTTTTAAAGAAAAGAACTCATCTTCTGTAATAACTTTCGTTGAATTTAATGTTTCTATCTTTTCATTAGAATCAATAAAAAAAAATTCAATGTCATCAGAAGGTCTTTTATCTTTCATAACATTTCCGATCATAAGAGGCATGATCTCTGAACCATTGCCAGAAGCTCCTACTAAACCATAGACAATTTTCATTTATTTTCAGTTCCTTTAAATTTACTCATTGTAGCTTCACCATCAGCAGCTATACCTTCCCTTGAAAAAATCTTTTGTATAGTTAAAAGGATTATCTTAAAGTCCAATAATAAATCTCTATTCTCTACATACCAAATATCTAGAGCAAATTTTTCTTTCCATCCGATTTTATTTCTTCCATTAACCTGTGCCCATCCAGTAATACCAGGTTTTACTTCATGCCTCTTCATCTGTTCCTCACTATACAACGGCAAGTATTCCTCCAGAAGAGGTCTAGGTCCAACAAGACTCATGTCGCCCTTGATAACATTAAAAAGTTCTGGCAATTCGTCCAAACTGCTTTTTCTTAAGAAATTTCCTAATTGTGTAATTCTTCTTTTATCCTCAATAACTTCACGCTTCACTTGTGGATGCATTGTTCTGAATTTAATCATTTTATATAGCTTTCCATTTAATCCAGGTCTATTTTGAACGAAAAATATAGGTCTACCGTCAAATATTAAGATACAAAGAGCTATTAAAAGTAACAAAGGAAAAAGCATGAGAATAGCTAAAAAAGAGAGCGTTACATCAATAATTGATTTTGAGGTGAACATTATTTCACTATTGTATAACTTCTTAAAATCCAAACGATCTTAAAATTTGCATCTTTCGTTTTCATAAGTTTTGTGCATTTTTCCTAAAAATATAATATTTATAACTCTAGGTTCTTGTTAACAAACCCACAACATCTCTATTAATCTTATTAACATCATATTTTTTTTCTGCAATTTCTCTGCTTAGAGAGCCCATGTTGTTGATTTCTAATTGGGCATTCAAAAACCATTTCATCTTTTCTACAAGTGCTTCGCTATCTCCCTTTGGGATAAGCCAACCGTTCGTGCCATTAACTACTGTTTCTCTGCATCCAGGTACATTTGTTGTGATGATTGGCCTTCCAATGGCCATAGCTTCCAAGACAGATCTAGGAATACCTTCGTGGTATGAGGGGAGTACAAAAACTGCACAATTAGTTATGAAATCTCTAACGTCATCAACAAAGCCATGATATTCAATAACTCCTTCGCTATTCAACTTATTTATTTCTTCTATAGGAACCGCATTTTTCGATTTATCTTCGTGCCCTAGTAATATAAAGCCTACATCTGGATAATCGGTTTTTAGTTTACTTGCAGCTGAAAGAAATTCTAAAATTCCTTTATCCTTCAGAAGCCTTGCTATCATAAGGAAAGAAAAGCGGGGAGTTTTTTCATCGTAAGGTTTGTAAGCAAAATAATCCAAGTTTACTCCTGACCCACCAATTACAACTGCTTTTTTGGGATTGACTAGCCCAAGGTCTATAAATGTTTTCTTATTATCTGGATTTTGAAAAACTACTGCATTGGCACTTAGTAGAGCAAACTTATATAGCAATTTCACTATACAGCTTACGAAGGTTCGTGAACCTCTTTCCCCGCCAAATGCATAGCCAAGTCCAGTTATCATTCCAATAAATCGTATCTTAGGAAAGAGTCGTAGCACTATACCACTCCATACGACCGGTTTGACGGTATAACTCAGAACACAATCAGGCTGTTCCTTGATAAAAACCTTAAAAAATTTAAAAAAAACTTTTAAATCGCCAAGAGGATTTAAGCTTGATCTAGAAACTGGAGAGCTTATAAATCTAGCTCCGAGTGAAGAAAAATCTGATAAATTCTTTTCGGAAGCATTATTAGCCATAATGACTACTTCATGACCCTCTGATACTAAATCTCTCACTAAGTCTCCTCTGAAAATCTTTACAGAATATGCTTCTGAACCGCATAAAATTATCTTCATTTAGATTCTTAACATCACCTTGTGAATTGTTTTAACATTTAATAAAAATTTTAAATTGCTTTCATTACGCCTTATGGAAGTTTTGAATAACATATATAAATGTATCTTTACTTGTTTAAGGAGGTCGGTAATGGAAGACTAGGTAGATTCAAATATGCTTCACTCAGATGTATTGCGCCAGCTTTTGTTAAATGACCTCCATCTGATGATATCAGTAAACCTTCTTTAGTAAAAATCTTGCATTCCTTAACATCGCCTCCACATGAAACAATGCTTAGGTCAACAAAATTCTCTGCAGGAATAATTGATTGAAGTCTTAAGTTTGTAGTAATTACCTCCTCAGCAGCAGGTTGTTTATAAAAGATGCGCTCAGATGGACCTATCTTCAGAACCCTATTTGATGTTATCTTGCCGAAGCTTTTGCTACCAAATATTTTTATTTCAGCATTAAATTCTGCAGATAATGCCTCTATAGTTTCAGGCAAAAGTTCAACTACCCAGTCAAGCCAAGAATTTGCTAGCCAGATCTCATCAGCTTCTTCCATAAGAGACCTGAAATTTGGATCTTCATATCTCCCCATCCATTTACACCTTGTTATACGATTAGCAGGTATGAAATCATCTATATTCTTAGCGGTATAAGAATTCCCACACTCTGAATTTATTTGTTTTGTAGAGAACTGAAGTACCTTATCGGCACCGCCCTCATACATAACATTAATTAAATCTTTTGCATAGCTGTCCCCAATCAACAATATACGACGCTTAGAAGATATTTTGAAAGGCCTCATTTCAAGCTGGTCAAAACGAAATTGGTTGTAGCTGCCTTGATTGACAAACTGTTTTAATATTTTTTGATCAGTTTCTGGATATCGGTTTAAGAATCCATCATTAAAAATTAATATCAAACCGAAAGCTATAGAAAGCAATGATGCTAAAATAGAATAAGTAAAGACATTTCTCTTAGAAAACTTAGTTTTATCCCTAAAAGGTGTCTCAATAAATCTATAGGATAATAAAGAAAGAGAAATAGATAGGGGAATCCCAAAAATAATTATGTAATCAGACAAACTTAAATATCTAAAAAAAACAAAAATTGGTTGATGCCATAAATAAAGACTGTAGCTCACTAGACCAATGTTCACAAACCATCTATTTGCTAAAATACGATTTATTAAATTTTGTCTTGGTCCCGCAATAATTAACAAAAATGTTCCAGCAACCGGCACCGCTGCAGCAAGTCCAGGAAAGCTTGTAGTACTATCGAAGTTAAAAACTGCGAAAAATATAAGGATAAGACCAGTCGCTGAAAGAACAGCTGAATATTTATATCCAAAATTACCCAAATGTATTCCATAAAAGGCTGCCGCTGCTCCTATCATTAATTCCCAAGCTCTAGCAAAAGGCAAATAAAAGGCCGTCTCAAAATGAAGTTTTGTAAGAAACCAAGATAAGTATAGTGAACATACAATGGACAATAAGATTAGAGAACCAGTCCAGCTTCTCATACGATGCCAAAAAAGCATTAATGCAGGAGGGAAAAGGAGATAAAATTGTTCTTCAACTGCGAGGCTCCAAGTGTGTATTAGTGGCTTCAATTCAGCCGCTCCTCCGAAATATCCGCGTTCGCTCCAAAAGAGTAAATTTGATAAAAATGTTGGAACTGCTACAAGACTTTCTCCAAAATCAACTAAAGCATTTGGTGGAAGTACAAAATAAGCAAAAGGTAAACAGCTAAAGATAACAAAAAAAAGAGCAGGTAATATCCTCCTTGCTCGCCTTTCATAAAAATTGACTATACTAAATTTGTCTTCCTCCAGATCGGTTAGAATTATTTTTGTGATTAAATATCCGCTTATTACAAAAAAGACATCGACTCCAACGAAGCCTCCACTGAATAACTCTATTCCTGCATGAAACAAAATTACTGGTAAGACAGCAATCGCTCTTAAGCCATCTATCTCAGGTCTATAATTCACAATAAGTTGTATCTAAATTCACTAAAAGCTTGATAAAACATTCCGTACAAAGAATATTCTTATAGCTTGTCTGACAATTCAAGAATATCCAGCATTTCTCTAGTTGCATCCTTCCATGTTGTATAAAGGGGTGTGAAAGGTACAAATTTTAAATCATTCCTGTTTATATAAGTCCACAGAGCTTGCATCTCAGAAGATCCCTTCAATTCACCTACATCTTTTAATGATCCAAATATCACGTTGAATTGATTTTTAAATACTTTATGAAAAGCATATATTCCGGTATCTTCAGAACCTTCACAATTTATTCGGATTACGACCTCATAACTATTTTTGCCCAATGCTCCATCAAGTGACTCTTTAAGCATTTTCGCAAAAGGCACACAACCACAAACAATAACATTATCGGTTTGTTCAAAATCTATATTTTCCTTAGTACTAAATATACTAGCACCTTGACTGATTTTATCTGAATTTGGGAAGAATAAATTGGAAAAGTGCATTCCATCATCCATATCACCCAATGCAATACAAAATACCTTATCAGCACTTCTGTATACTTCATCTCTATATAATCTTATGTTTGGTTCAACTAAAACAGTAGTTATATTTCCTTTTTGCCGTCTTATAAGCTTAACAGAATTAATAATATTGAACGCCTCGCGAGGGCCAATAGTGTTTATTTTGTTCTTACGAAGGATAAATGATGCTACAAACAGTTTAATGAATCGATAAAGAAACTCCCAGACAGAATAACAAAAAAGTGCCTTATACTCTTGGCCTTTATGAGTACCAATATCAACATAAACTAATTTTCTTACCATGACTTTCTCACCTAAATACTAATTTGATTAATTTAAGACTATACATAGACTTATAAGAAAATATCAGAGTGAAACCACCCTAACTTTTTAAATTATAAAGACCTATTTTCTGCAAACCACATCTGAAAAATTAACAGTCGCCATAACTGAACATGCCACCGCCTTTTTCCTTCTTTATGTTCGTCCCACATTTTTTGAACCAATGAAGGATCAAAAAAACCTTGTTTATTTAAATCATCTTTATCAAGTAAATTTTCGGCCCAATCTCTCAATGGCCCTTTAAGCCAATATTCAATAGGTATTCCGAAACCCGTCTTTGGCCTTTCAACCAACGATTTAGGCACATAACGATAAAGAACTTGCCTTAAAATCCATTTTCCTTGTCTGTCTCGGAATTTATATTTAAAGGGAACTCGCCAAGCGAATTCAATAAGCCTATGATCAAGAAAAGGTACCCTAGCCTCTAAGCTAACAGCCATACTGGCACGGTCTACTTTAGCAAGAATATCGTCTGGTAAATATAACATCATATCCAGGTACATCATTTTTTCTGGAACCGAAAATCCTTCGATTTTCTGTTTATATTTACTCAAAAAATTAATTCCATTTGACGCATTGAGAACAAAGGGGTTTGGATAGTTGCCTTGTGTAAGAACAAGATCATAAAATGCTATCCAATCGGGGGCATTAATTAAACGAGCAAATTTTGGGACTCTATCTCTGAGATGATTTACGGCAAGTTTTGAAGGTAGCAAAAATTGCAGTCCAGTGAGTAAAGCGCCCGGAATAGATAATAAGCTCAGTGCAATTAATTGCCTTATTGATTTGGGAATTAAGCGCAATTTACGCCACCAACTATAAACCTGAAGATAGCGACTATAACCAAAAAAAATTTCGTCTCCTCCATCACCAGATAGACTGACTGTAACTTGAGTTTTAGCTAACTCACTTACTATAAAAGTAGGAATCTGGGAATGATCTGCAAATGGTTCATCGTAAATTTTCGATAACTTTGGTAAGACTGACATTGCATCCTCAGGACTTACATATAACTCAGAGTGATCTGTGCCGAGATACTTTGCAACATTCTTAGCATGTTTAGCTTCATCATATTCTTCTTCATCAAAACCAATTGAAAATGTTTTAACTGGTTCCTTAGATAGTGACTGCATCAACGCGACAATCATAGAAGAATCTATGCCACCAGATAAAAAAGCACCAAGTGGAACATCTGATTCCATTCTGCGTCTCACTGAGTCTAGAAGCAAGCCCTCCAAATCGTCTGAAATAGACTTTAAATTATCTGAGCCGTAAGCCCCCGAGTGTTCGGAAAAACTATCTACAGTCCAGTAACATTTTGGCTCAGATATAGATCTTCCACCGTCACTTACAACTACAAAATGGGCCGGTGGCAACTTTCGTATACCTTCATATATACTGTATGGTGCAGGTACATATCCATAATTCATATAGAGCGACAATGCATCCCGATCTATTCCTCCCTCCCAAGAAGGATGAACACATAAAGCCTTTATTTGAGATCCGAAGAGAAATGTACTATTAGATTTACCGTAGTACATTGGTTTTTCGCCGATTCTATCGCGAACTAGATAAAGTTTTTTAAAATGGTTGTCCCATAATGCAAAAGCAAACATGCCATTTAACTTTTTAAGAGTAACCTCTAAACCCCAATAAGAAATAGCTTGCAACAATGTCTCAGTATCTGAGTGGCCTTTCCATCCAGAGATATCTGCTTCCTTAAATAATAACTCTCTAATATCCAGATGATTATAAATCTCACCATTATAAGCAAGTACATAGCGTTCACATGATGAAATCATTGGTTGATGACCCGCAGAGGATAAATCTATAATTGCAAGACGACGATGAGCCATTACAAAACCATCATTTTTACTAGTCCAAACACCAATGTCATCAGGACCACGAGAAAAAATCTGATTTGCCATATTTTCTGCAATAGCCTCATGGTCGTGTTCAGATGAACACCACGAACCCGTCACTCCACACATAATTTTCTTATTTTTGCTTCGGAAATCATATTAGCCTCTTTTGACGCACCTCACTATAAATTTTATATCATTCACTTAATAGATATCGAAAATAAGTAGACAAAAACTTATAGAGAAAATTTTAATTAAGGGTTTGTAAGAAATTTATGGTTTGTGAGAGATACTTGATTTGTATAACTCTTTATAAGCTTCCTCATAACATTCTACGTTTATTCGTATTAAGAATTTCTCTTCAATTCTTTGGCGTGCCGCTTGACCTAAAGCAGCCTTTTCAGACCTGGTTAGATTCATGAAATAAAATATGGCCTCAGCTAACTTTTTGTGATCGCATGGAGGAACTATAATACCTGTTTTACCTACAATTTCTGAACTATCAGCTATATCAGTAGTTATACAAGGAACCGAAATCGACATAGCCTCGCCAAGTACATTAGGAAATCCTTCGCCCCATGCGCTGCTTAGACAAAGAGCATCCATTGATTGCATAAGATCATAGACGTCCGAACGCTCACCTAAAAAATAAAATCTAGAAGTTAACTTCTCTGGTAAATCGCTTAACAAAAAGGCGGTGTTATCTCTAACATCCCGACCTATCATTAGCACCCTCAGATCTGATCTGTCTGACATTACTTTAATTGCAGCTCTTATAAAACTAATATGATCTTTCATGGGATGATAACGAGCAACATGGCCGATAATGGTATCGTTCTCTGAAATTCCAAGTTTTCTGCGAACCGCCTTATTCTTCTTCGAGATTGGCCTCAAAAAATTAGTATCAAAACCGTTAGGATTTAAAATTGAATGATTAGAGTTAAAACCAAAATTTTCATGCTGCAATCGAGAGACATCGCTGTTATAAAATATAACATCAGCTTGACCTGACAAAAGTCTATTAACTTTTATAATTTGACGTGTAGTGAATTTTTCTGATTCAAGCTCATAAAGACTATGTCTAATATTCCAAGCTAGTTTTATCACTCCACTACATAAATTTTTAGCTAGAGTTGCAGCGAGATTTCCATGGTACATCCAGCCCTGAATAATGTCAGGTGTAATTTTTTGAATTATCGATCTTAATAGAATTATTGAACGAAAAATAGAGAAGTCTGCTTTCATGTTTATAGAGTGAACAGGTACACCCAGAGCACGTATCTTGTTTCCATAAATACCCTCATCAATTAATGAAATAACCGAGTATTCATATTTGGAACTTAAGTCACTTGCTAGTAGATTATAAAGTGCTCGTTCAGCGCCTCCATTATTTAGGCCAGTAATGATATGTGTTACCTTAATTCGTTTATTTGACGTCATTAGATGACTGCGTGTGTAACCTTATTAGATCTTCCCATTTCGAACCAACTGAATACAAGGAAAACTTTGAACGAACTTCAATTGCCGATTTACCGAGAGATCTTGAAAATTCAAAGTCATCAAAGATTTTTTCCATAGCGGAGGACAGTTCTGATTCAAAGCCAAAAGTATCCACCAATAATCCATCAAAACCGTCAGTAATGAGCTCCCTTGGACCTGTATCGCAGTCTGTGCTGATTACAGGCAACCCATGAGCCATTGCCTCAAGGAGTGTATTAGGAAACCCTTCAAAACGAGAGTTCATTACATATGCTTGAGCATACGAGTACCAATCTGACACATTACCGACTCGCCCTAGAAAGTAGATACGATCTTGCAGACCAAGGCTGGTAACTTTTTTTTTAAGATTTATTAGCTCTAAGCCTTCTCCAAGAATTACCAAGTCCCAATTAGGGAACTTTGTGGCTAAACCACTAAAAGCGGTTATTATTTCTGAAAAGCGCTTCTCCTTGACTAATCTTCCGACAGATAAGCATATCTTTCTATCTTTTCCAATTACGTCATTGGGCATAACAACTGGATTAGAATTAACCATCGGATACGCAACGGGATTAGGTATAACTACACCATTATTTTGAGATATATTATCTTTTAGCCACCTTAAACCTTGGTTGGTCTGCATAACTACGGCTGTTGCAAATGGATAAAGCAATACTCTCAAAGTTTCTAAAAAAAACCCAAGAGGATATCTTGGAGGATAAGTTCGTTCGGACACAATCACAGGAATTTTAGTTCCAAAAGCACTTAGAATAGCTGCTAAATTGACATGTGTGAGAAAAGAAATTACCACATCTGGACTATATTCGCGTATCACTCTTCTTAAGACCCAAAATCGTCGTAAACGATTCCAAGCTGATCGTTTAGTACTCTTTACTCTATCAGCTAAGAAATCTAGCTCTACTCCATTATCTAAGTGATAAATAACATCTCCACGGCCCGAAAATGTTGGTATTAAGGTTACCCTATATCCTTTTTGAACCCAATAATTGCTTAAAGTTGAGGCAACACGCTCAGCACCGCCGCCTTGCATTCCGCTGACAAGAAAAAGAATGTGCTGACGTGTCCTCATAGGCTCAAAACCCAGTTTGAGTGACTTGCAATTGTAAATAAAAGCCATAGAAAAAAAGTTAAGACCAAAACTTGAGGTTTGCGATCATAATGCAAAATCATCACAGCAAAAAATGGGAAAAAGAATGAAAAAAATCGCATCGTAGAATAACCCAGTATAGAGCCCCAGATAACAAGGGAAATAAGTCCCACAGAGATGAAAACATATTCATTATTAATCTTATTTTTACCTATGAAGAGTGTATAGGCAGCTAAAATAAATATAGCTGTAGTATATAAGAGCTCTCCTTCCCAATTACCACCCCCCCTGTCAGGAAAAATCAATTTAGCAGCAAAAATAAGAATACCTGGTACAAAGAAAGGTAATAAAACTGTCAAGTTTGTATTAGAGAAACGCTTCGGCAATATCTTCCATAGCTGGTGCAAAAGATGCAAAAAGATTGGGGCTAAAACCCCAAGATGAAAAGTTGTACCTACGGTCATTAAAAAATATTTAGTTTTCAATGACTTTGCTCGTAAAGCATAGAAAACAAAAACTAGAGCCGACGCTGAACGTATGTTACCAATTACTAGATCTAAAAAACGTGGGTGCATAAACAATACGAATAAAAGTGCGAAAAGCAAAACCTTGTTTCTAAGTTGAGAAGCTGAAAATAATGTTGGGTAAATAAGCATAAATGTTACGAATACAGTTATTCCCCTTAATAAGTTTTCATTATTTTCAAATACATTGGCTAAAACACCCAACCAATAATAAAAGTGAAGTTCGACCAAGTATCCCCATATACTGTTCGGTAAATTACTTCCACTCCAATAAAGGCCCTTAGAAGCATTTTCGGTTGCCAGAAGATTATTTGAAAAATCGGAACCTGAGTGTGATGACAAAATATCAAAGAAAAAGATACCTGATATCATCAGTAAGACCAGCCCCATCGACAAGGCATATATTCGACCAAAGAAAAGGTTCTTAGAAAACGTAAAGTTCATTATGTATAATTTCAAAGATTCGTCCCTTATGAAAATTATTAAGATAGGTGGAATGAGAAACTAAAGCGGTAATTTGAAGACAATTCTTAATCTGACAAATCGTAAAGAAAGCTAAAAGCTCGAGAGTACAATTACGCAACAGTTTAAATGAGATAGCCTTTTCTTTTACAAAAGCTTTCCTGTAAATCAAGATCATTACCTTTAAAGCTTGAAAGGCTTTAATTTAAATTAAACTCTGTCAAACATTTCATGAGATATTCTCCTATATCAAACTCTTGATTTTCATTCTTCAATCCGCAATAGCTCAATATTTCATCAGATATAATTGATGTTTCTCCTTTTACAAAACTTTGCAAGTCTTCTTCACTCTTTATCAATGCAGATGCTTTTTGGTTAACTAGGTAGTCATAGTTGCCATTATCGAACATATCAACAATACCCGTCTTTACACCCAGCATCAATGCCTGAAGTATAGAGGAAGATGAAAATGTTAAGAATCCGTTACTAGAGCTCACAGCTGAATTAAAGTTAAATTTTTTAAAAAAAATAAAATCCTTTGATGCAAATTTGCTTTTCTGAGTTTCGTCACCTACTAAGATTACGTTTGGGGGTTTTGCCGAGTCAAGGTAGGCATAGCTAGTTACTTTACCATTATCTTGAGGATGAGTTTTAATTACAAAAATAAATTCTTCCATACGTGAGAAACATTCCATTAGAAACTTTTCAGTAAGATAACGCTGACTTTCATCTTTTGAGGGATCTGATGCATAAAATATTATCTTTTTTTTTGTATCAACTTGCGTCAACTTATGAAGATATTGAAAATGGTTTGCAGTTATATTTTTTAGACGATAATTGATGAGAGAATTACTGCCTTTATATACAACTTTGGCATTTTCAGACAAAGCTAACTTTGAGGACTCAGTATTTTCTGATTTTGAAGAGAAAATAGCAGAGTCACAATAGAAAATCTCTTCCATGACATCTCCTAATATAAAAATTCCTCTTTTTCTCGCCTCAATCGCTAAGTAATTATCTACAACATTTGTTTGAAGCCTACTTATATGTGCATCAATTGGATTAGAAAATATAGAGTTAACCACATCTATACTTAGATTTAAATTTGCATGATCGTAAAAGATTATAAGAATATCAGCTATATAGCTATCCGCGCTAAAGCATATATTTTTTTTATTGAATACACCCCTCAAGAACCCTACAGTTCTTCTAACCTTGATACGTTTATATCTGTGAGTGGTGTCACTCCAATCACCCATACAGTACAAAACTGTATTAAATTTATCTCTAAACTCTTCAACATAAGCTGTAAAAAAATCATCCGCCCTTCTTTGAGGCATGGTTATCAAAACTGTGGGTAATCTGGAATCTACATGATCATAAAAATAACTTTTTGGGAGACTACTAGGTGCAATATGCATCTTCAATAGTGAAAAAAACCTCATAATTAACGAGTTGATTGTTATGCACGAGGTGAGTGAATGATTAATTTTCCAAGTTATGTTGCTTGGCTCATGATCCAGAAATGAGAAGGCTTTCTTCATAATAGAGGCTGTCTGCTTATCAGTTACAATCTCTATGTTCTTTTCACTATCAAGTGATAAATTTCTTATTCTATGGGCACATTTTAATACACCTATTAATTTTAATTTGACCTGTCTTGTATATAGTTTATAGAGCTGAATATTTTTTATTTGAAGATCATGACAACTCCCGGTCTTGCTTAGATATTGATAAAATTTGATACTCAAGGCGTCAATGTGATCTTTATGAACTCTTGTACCCATCCCACTGATATTTCGTTTGTCACGTATCAATAAATTATCCTGGTCTAATCGATATAAAACTAAGCGATTTACAGAAGCTTCTTTCTTATTAAGCAATCTTCTTATCAATGACATGTACACCTTACTTATAGGGTACACAATATGAATTGAGTCAAATGCGAGGATTCTACTCATTGATAGCTTTGGGATTCATGATAATTATAAGATTTAAATATTCTTATTTTATTTTTTAATATCTTGAGATTGAAAAATAAGTCCGATCCTTGGAAATATATTACTCGAAAAACCTTGCTGAAAATGTGATATTTGTACTCTTTTTTCGGTAACGTTTGGGAGATGCTCTTTATAAAACCGATCTCCTATATAGTACATCTTTCTTCCTTTTTCTTTGGCCGTTAGGATTGCTTGATATTGGATCATATGACCCAGAGGCTGGTCTGAAAACTGTTTGTCATAAGAGCCAACACTGTAATTGCATTCATCAACACTCATGTCAAAATATCCACCACCTACCATTAATCCCTCAGGTCCAGAGACATAAACTAAAAAAGCATTTCCAGATTTAATAGCTTCGTGCTGGATGTTCCAAGTCTCGTCAGGACGAGTAATCCTTCCTGCAACTCTTTTATGCAGTTCCCTAAAACTTTTCCAGGTTTTTTCACAAAATTGGTCCATAACTGTGACTGTCCAATTCTTCAAACCAGAGCTGACCAAGGGTCTGAAGCTTTTACGTATTGAGCTTCTAATATCATTGATTGACTTGGATAAATCAACATACATCTCATAATTAATTCTATCCAATGACCCGCCCATTTCCAGGGCAATTTGGTGCCACTGACCTGCATTTCCCGTAAAGGATAATTCATTTGTTCGCCAGCAAGTTCCATCACTTACTCCCATAATATTATTTAGAAACATTAAACAAGATTTAATAATGCTTCTCTGAGATTTCTTAGGGAAATTTTCAACGAACAAAGGTGGTGCAACTATGCCGCCATATAGCTTATTAACTGTTTTGAGGGGTTCGTCATCTTTTGGATCAAAAGCTAGAGGCCAAATTGCGCACGGATAATTATCATGGTAAATGACAAGCGAAATATCAATTGAACTTTCTGAAAAACTTTTAAAGTAGACTGTATTGTAATCGAGAAAATCCCATCCGTATAATGTGGGAACGAAGCTGCTCTTAGCAGTAACTATTAACCAATCCTCTTTTGCGTGCGCTCTAAATTGAGCATTTAGCCCAGATTCTTCAAATATCTTTTGTATTTCGGGGTAATTAAGCACTCTGACCTCTCATTTTTTAAAAATAAATTAAATATCGCGTAAAAAGGGTTATTTATCTAAAACATCTGTAATATCAAGTACTAATCTCAAGAGAAAATTCATTAGATATAGATGATTTCTTTGCTGTATCATCTGTTTCTTTCATAGAGAATAAGACCCTAGATAAGGCTTTCTCTTCTTGTACAGTTCTATAAAGCATAGGCATTACCGCACATTCACTCGGATCCCATTTCAAGACAAAACTTCTATCACAGTTTATAACATTAATTCTTCCAGTAGTGGCGCCCAAACCTCTCGATGAAGAAACAAGAGATGATGCGGGGCAAACATGATCAATATCTCCTTTGAAATTAAAGAATTCATCAAATTTCCCTCCATTAGAAAGCGACAATATCGTGCTATCGTTACTAAATTTATTTAATAAAGTGATCACTCCTAACCTGAGGCTACCGATCATTTTATCCCACTGTGGAAAAGCATATCCCAATGAAATATTTTCTTCATTGGCTGACACTTCAACGACTTTAATAATGCGACCATAAGGAGTTTTTATTTCTGCACAGATTTTGACATCTCCATTGTCTTTTAAGAAAAATTTTGGTTCTACTTTTTCAAGGTCTGTAAATCTTGTTCTTTGAACTGGGAGCTCAGCCACAACACCACCACTATAAAAATCAGCACCTAGTGAAATACTAGTGAAGTATCCGTGTGGCAGGGAGCCAAGGCATGGCTCCATATTATGAGATGAAAAGGCAAGGCTCTGTATTGCCAAGCCTCGTCTTAAATTCAAATCTAATTTTACTTTTTCATTCAATATTCGTAGAAGTATTCCATCATCACTTAGAGCAACATCAAAAACACCATATTGACCAATGACATCTTCTAAAACATCGACTCCATCCATAATAACTTTATCCCTTCCCAAGGAATTATTGATATCATGTTTTTTTAATACTGAATTTAATTTATCTTTTGCTCTGGTCCATTTTTTTTCTGTGATATGAGTTCGTAAGTCACTACCCCACAACTCACATAATTCTTCCCAATCTTTCTTATGGTTATTTCTAGAGTGAGTTAAGTAATTTTCAATACGATGGCACATAGTGTTGAGCCATAAATCATTCTTCCCTGTGATAGCCCATCTTGAAATGTTATATTTCGCTTGCTTTTTAACTGGTACAGGGTAAGCGCTACTGACTAATTTAGATGCTTTTTTAATTTTACTTTTATTTATTTCCAATACTGCAGAGGGTAAAATAAACTCAAGAGACGTTTCAGAGATAATTGACTCTAATAGCCTCTCAATCCTCTTCCATTCTCCTTCGATGTGTGTTGGACGCTCCTCTATAAATCTACCTGGACGATAATCGAAAACTTCAGCATCATTACAATAAATTGGAAATATTTCTTCACCAGCATCGATATGATCTTTTAGATAAGTTAGATAGCTATCAATTGAGATATCTCCATGCGCAAAATGTTGGAGTTTTTGAAATAAAATTGAGTCAGACCACAAAATTGGCAATTCAGAATTATCGACTCCTAAGGCATGTGTAGGCATATCATCAGAAGCCAAAGACAATTTAACATTGTCTCGGTCCATGATCATTGCTTCGTAATCAAATTCATTATAGAGATCTACCAAACTTGAAGAGAAAGCCATCTCATTCACTAAAACTATATCAGGCTTACAAAATAATAATTCTTTATATATCTCTAAACCCAATTTTTGATTCCAGTGATTAACAGTATAAGGGACTAATGGCCCTACTATCTGACAATAGCCACTACCAATTAATTCACAAAGCCCTTTTCTTCTCAAATTGTTAAATCGCTCTATCCAGTAACCATCAATTTTTTCAATTTTTTCCAAAGTCCAACCAGTCAGTTCTATACCAGCTGGTACTCCTGTAGTCTCAATTAAATTAAGAAGAGGGTGATAACATGTATTTATTACCTCTGGCCATGACTTTTCTTCAATAGACGAAAAAGCTAAGTTTAAATGGAAAACTAAGTATCCTTTTGGCTTCATGAATCCCCCATTAAATGTTGAATTTTTGAAGAAAGCTTTTTTGCACCATTCATTGACATCTTCTTTAAAGACTTATCAGAAATATCATTCGCCAGTCGATCATCATTCATAAGTTCAACAAGCTGTTTTACAGCGTGCTTAGAAGTCTTTGAAACTATTGTGACTTCTTCCTTTGCAAGAAACTTCATTTCATAATCATCTTTCTTACCGTAAGGTGAAAAAACAACTGAAGGAATACCATATTGCAAAACTTCATAAAATGATAATCCAAACACTGTCAATACATAGTTGCTTTTTACAATTAGTTCATCAAGGTGAGGGAGAGATTTATGAATATTCCAATTCAATTTTGATTTAGAGGGTACTAGGGGGTCTTTAGAGAAAGGTCCCTTAACCCAATCAACAATTGTATCTTCTGATAACCTATAATCTAGAAGTTTAGGAAGCGTTTCTCCTAAACCTGTAGCATCACTACCCCCAGTCAAAATCAAAACTCTATTTCCGGGAGTCCATTTTTTGTTAGGTAAGCGTTTTTGCAACAAGATGCTATCCCATCCAGATGTCAATTTTCCTTCAAATTCTGATTGAGCTCCAAGACGATAGTCAAAAGACGGTACCCACATATGATCTAGGAAAGGACTGAACTTGATTAAACTATCTATACCAATAACTCCTATATCTCTTGCCTTAATCCATAGAAATAACTCTTCTAAATTTAATGGTAACAATTTTGGAAAAAGATCAAAAACCACCATTGATGGAGAAATTGTCTTAATTATGTGTACCAAGGAATCTTTAAAATCAC
>MDTD01184118.1_pt1 | contig 22017 bp, 20 predicted proteins | sample 811221 | NCBI WGS metagenome assembly MDTD01 (sample SAMN05326646, study PRJNA326480) | marine metagenome | isolation source: seawater | place: Pacific Ocean: South West | collected 2011 | reverse complement strand
GGTAGTGCAGACGGCGCACCGGCCACAGCCCGGCCGGCGTGGCGCCGTCGCCCTCCCGCTTGCCGGTCCGGACACCCCCCTTGCCCAGGGCGCAGGCGGTGACGAGTCCACGGCCCGCCAGAATGCCGATGCGGCCCGCGCCACAGGGGGTGACCCGCCAGATCGCGGCGCCGCCGCCGAACCGGTCCGGCCCTGCCGGCGGATCGCCGGCCGATGATCGCCCTTCCCGGACTGCGCCGTGCGGGCCGCACGGACTATCTGCTTCTGGCATTGCTGTCCCTGCAATGGAGCACGGCCTACCTGTTCATCGATCTTGCCGCCGACGACGTGCCGCCGGCAACGATCTCGGCCGTGCGCAACCTGGGCGGGGCGATCGCGCTGCTGACCCTGGCGCGGCTGCTGGGCGAGCGCTTCCCCCGGGACTGGCGCCTGCTGGCGGTCTTTCCGGTGACCGGCTTCCTGGGCAGCTTCCTGCCCTTCGTCCTGCTGGGTCGCGCCGCGCAGAGTGTCGATTCCGGTCTGGTCGCGATCCTGGTCGGCTTCATGCCGCTGGCCGCCTTCATCGCCGCGCACCTGCTGACCGAGGACGAGAAGCTCACCGGCCGGCGTCTGCTGGGAATCATGGTCGGCATGGCGGGGATCGTGTGGCTTGTCGGGCCGCAGGCTCTCGAAAGCCTGGGGGTCGGCAGCGAGGCGCAGATGATCGGTCAGTTCGCCGCGCTTGGCGCGGCGCTGTCATGGGCGGTCGGCAACCTGGTCGCGCGGCGGATCTCCGGCGTGCCGCTGGTCACCGCCGCCGCCTGCGTCCTGCTGGGCGGCTCGCTCTACGCGGTGCCGGCCTCGCTGGTCTTCGATGCGCCCTGGACATTGCAGCTGTCGGATACCGCCATCCTCGGCCTGGTGGGTCTCACCTTCTGGACCAGTGCCTCCGCCAGCATCGTGTTCGTGCGGCTGGTCACCACGATCGGTGCGACCTTCGTGGCGTGGAGCAATTTCGTGAACCCGGTCCTGGGCGTGATCTGGGGCGCGTTGTTCCTGGGGGAGGCCCTGCCCCTGCGGGCCTTCCTGGTGCTGGGGCTGATCCTGCTGGGGATCGCCGTGGCACAGCTGCCCCTGGCCGCAATCTTCCGCCGCCGCCCGCCGGGAGGCGCAAAGCCGTAGGCGTCAGTAGCTGACGTCCAGGCTGGGCGCGGCCGCCTGGGCGGCGGCGCCGCGCTGGCGATAGACCTCGTTCGCCAGCGCCTGGGCGGCCATCTGCGGCGAGGCCGGCACCGGCGAGGCAACGACATCTGCGGTGCCAAGGCCGTACCAGCGCCGGCCGCCGCGGGACTCCCCGTCCAACGGCATGTAGGTGTGGCTGCCCGGGCGGGCGGGCGCCGTGACGGCGGCCTGCTGGACCTGGGCCTGCACCTGGCCCTGCGACAGCGGCTGCGTCTGGCCCTGCGCCTGGGCCGGCGGCCGCCCGGCATCGGCTACGGAAGGCGGCGGCGGGACCTGGGCACCGGCCTCAGCCGGGGTCGCCTGGTTCAGGGCCTGGCCGATCCGTGCCCGCATCGCCGCATCGGGCGAAGCGACCAGGCCGCTGGCGGCCATCGCTTTCTGTGCGTGACGCAGCCGGGCATCCAGGTCGGGCGGCAGGGCCGGCATATCGGTTGCCTGGGCATTGGCGATGCGGCTCAGGGCCGCGGCGCCCGGGTTGCCGCCCGGGTCGGCACTCGGCATGTCATTCGGCGCCGCCGGCGCCCGGCCCGCTCCGGCCAGCGCCGGATCCAGCGATGCGACCTGGGCCGGCGCCACCGTCTGCGACGGACCGGCAGCCTGTGGCGGCGCGGCGGGGGCATCCGCGCCCGAAGCCGGATGGGCGTTCTTCGCCCGAAACATGGCGCCTGCGTCGAGGGCGGCGGCATTGGCAGCGGCGGTCTGCGATGCGGCTGCGACAGCGGGCTGCCGCCCGGCATCTGCCGTTGCCGGGCGGATCGCGGGCTGGGCGGCCGCCAGGGCGGCGGCAACACTTGCCTGGTCGCCGGCGGAGGTTGCGGAAGCGGCCTGGGCGGTGGCCGGCGCCTTGTCGGCCGCACCGTCCTGCGCGGCACCGGCCAGCTGCACCTGCCCGACGGTCACATCGCCCGGCGGCGCTTCATCCTCGTCGTCGATCATCGCCATGACATGGCCGCCGATCGAATCGCCGGTAACGGCCTCGAAAGCGGCGTTGGCGACGGAACCGGCGGCGCCGATCACGCCACCGAACAGCAGGCCGCCGACGACGGAGGGGCCGGTGGCGATCTTGTCGCCGGTGAGTTCGGTATAGATGGAGCCGACGACCGGGATGTGATGCAGCGGATTGATCGCATCCAGCAGCGAATCGAAGGTCAGGCCCTCCGCGCCGAACAGCGCCTTCTCGGCCGCGGCGTCATGATAGATGCCGCGCGCCTCGGGCCGTTCCAGGGCCTCGCCGTAATAGCCTTGCTCTGCCAGTGCCGGGGTCAACATAGCGCATCACTCCTCGACACGTCCCTTCGCAGGATTCGGGCCAAAGAGAGAGTTCTTTGAAATCAATGGCTTGGCTGGTCGCTGCTGCGACGGTGCAGGAAGTGCCGGGCAGATCCGACCGGGCAGGGCCGGCTACAGATAGTGGCCGGACTTCTTGCGCTTGGTGTCCAGGTAGAACTCGTTATGGGCGTTCGCGGCGAAGGCCAGCGGCACCCGCTCGGCGACAGTGACGCCGCAGGCCTCCAGCCCGGCCACCTTCTCGGGATTGTTCGTCAGCAGCCGCACCGCCTCGAAGCCCAGGAGGCGCAGCATCTCCGCCGCCGGCAGGAAGACCCGCTCGTCGGCGTCGAAGCCGATCCGCAGGTTCGCCTCCACCGTGTCGAAGCCCTGGTCCTGAATCCTGTAGGCGCGCAGCTTGTTGATCAGCCCGATGCCGCGTCCCTCCTGCGCCAGGTAGAGCAGCACGCCGCCGCCGGCGGCATCCATCTGCCGGATCGCGCCGCGCAGCTGCTCGCCGCAGTCGCAGCGCATGCTGCCCAGCAGGTCGCCGGTGAAGCATTCAGAATGGATGCGCGCCAGGACCGGCGCCTGGCGGTCCGGGTTGCCGACGACCACCGCCAGATGCTCCGGCCCGCCATCGGCCGGCCGGAAGGCCTGGATCCGGGCCTGGGCGGCATCGTGCAGCGGCAGGCGCACCGGCTGGCCGAGCGGCTTCAGCGACCGTGCCGCATGGTCGTCATGCGCCAGCACGGTGGCCGGGTCCAGCGCGATCAGGTCCAGTCGACCGGCCAGGCTGTCGGCCGCTTCCTCCGTGGCGGCGACCACCATCGCCGGCAGCAGCTGCGCCAGCTTCGCCAGCTTCACGGCGGCAAGCGCCGCCTCCCCCGGCGGCTCCCGAAGCCATTCGAAGGGCCCGATCAGCGGCCGCTCCAGGTCCGTCGCCGGATCGGCCAGGTCGCGGAGGGTCCGGGCATCCATGTCCGGGGTCACCCGCACGCCGACCACGGCATGTCCCGTGCGCTTGATATGCAGGACCGCCGCACGCGCCGCGGTGACGAATGTCCGCACCTCCGCCTGCCCGGATCCGTCGCGGCGGGCAGCCTCACGCAGGGTTGCCAGGGCCGGCGTGTCCAGATGCTCGGCGGCATGCGCCAGCAGCGCGCCCTGTCCGGCATCGATCACGACCGGCAGGCCGCGCCGGAGGTCGGCGAGTGCCCGGCCGATACGCCGATGCCGGCGGGCCGCCTGAAGGGAAGGCTCGAAGCCTTTTGCGGGGATCATGGCTGCATGCTACGCGGCCGGCACCGTGCGCTGCAACGCCGCGAGAAAGCGCAGCCCGGACAATGATTTTTCCAATGCTCATGCGCCGGCGGAATTGTAGAGTGGGGATCGGGAACGTACATGGCCCCCGGCGGGCCGGACGGTGGAAATGACATCTGACAGGACCCTGGAGGAGGGAATCTTCACCGACTTCGAGGGTCGGATGTCCTATTCCGACTATCTGTGCCTCGACAAGGTGCTCACCGCCCAGCGTCCGGTGTCGGACAGTCCCGACGAACTGCTGTTCATCACCATTCATCAGGCGACCGAGCTGTGGATGAAGCTGATGCGCCACGAAGTGCTCGGAGCCACCAGCAGCATTGCGGCCGACGACCTGCAGCCGGCCTTCAAGATGCTGGCCCGGGTGTCGCGCATCCAGGCGCAGATCATCCAGTCATGGGATATCCTGTCCACCCTGACGCCCGCCGACTACCTGGCCTTCCGCGACCGGCTCGGCCAGGCCTCCGGCTTCCAGTCCGCCGGCTACCGGCTGCTGGAATTCGCGCTTGGCAACCGGGACAGCTCCCTCCTGGCACCGTTCCGCCACGATGCCGCGATGCATGCCGAACTTGCGGCTGCCCTGGCGGCGCCCAGCATCTACGACGAGGCCGTGCATTGCCTTGCCCGGTCGGGGTTCGAGATCGCCGGGACGGTGCTGGCGCGCGACCGCACCCGGGCCTGGCAGGAGGACCGCACGGTGCTGGATGCGTGGCGGCAGGTCTACCGCGACGTCGACCGTCACTGGGACCTCTACCAGCTGGCGGAGAAGCTGGTCGATGTCGAGGACTGGTTCCAGCAATGGCGGTTCCGGCACCTGAAGACCGTCGAGCGGATCATCGGAATGCGGCGTGGTACCGGGGGCTCGGCCGGTGTCACCTATCTGAAAAAAGCGCTGGACTTCGCGTTCTTTCCTGAATTATGGGCGCTACGAACCGAGTTGTGAGGGAGGGTTGCATGGCTGCGGTCTGGCTTGAGTACGACCAGGAAGCGCTGGACGCGCAGTACAACAACCGTCTGGCGGTGCCGACGGTGCAGAACCATTTCGACAACTGGAAGGCGTGGAGCGCCGGCACCCGGGAGGCGCTGAACTGCCGCCTGAACCAGTCCTACGGCCGGACAGGGGCGGAAAAGCTCAATATCTTTCCGGCGCCGCGCGGCAATGCGCCGATCCAGCTGTTCGTCCATGGCGGCTATTGGCAGTCGATGGACAAGTCCGACTTCGACTATATCGCCGAAGGGCTGGCGCCGCTGGGCGCCAACGTCCTGGTGGTGAACTACGGCCTGGCGCCGAATGTGGGGATGGACGATATCGTCCGGCAGATCCGCTCCGCCTGTGCCTGGGCCTGGCGCAATGCGAAGGACTTCAACGGCGATCCCAACCGGATCTTCATCTCCGGCCATTCCGCCGGCGCGCATCTCGCCGCGATGGCGGCACTGACCGACTGGCAGGCCTTCGATCCGGAACTGCCGCCCGACCTGGTGAAGGGCGCGTGCTGCGTTTCCGGCATCTACGAGCTGGAACCGATCCGGCTGTCCTACCTGAACGCCAACCTGCAGCTCGACCCGCAGAGCGCGGCGCGCAACTCGCCGCTGCAGATCCTGCGGGAGGACAAGCGCCGGCTGCCGCCGGCATCGATGGTACTGTGCGTGGGCGGCGACGAGAGTGCGGAGTTCAAGCGCCAGCAGGAGGCCTTCGGCGCGGCCTGGACGGGCCGCGGCCTGGCTTGCGAGGTGATCCCGCGGCCCGGGCTCCATCATTTCAACGTCATCGACGAACTGGCCGACCTCGACAGCCCCTTGAATCTTGCCGTGCTGCGCCAGATGGGTTTGTAGTACCGCCGTACCGTCCAGAAGCACGGCACCGCAGGGAGGCACCGGCATGGCGCGCGCAAGACAGATCCTGCTGATCGACGACGACGAGATCCTGCGCGATTCCCTGGCGGAGCAGCTGGAGCTGACCGGCGAATTCGCGACCGCCTGCGCTTCCACGGGCGCGGAGGGCATCGCCACCGCCGGCAGCGGCGATTTCGAGGTCATCCTGCTCGATGTCGGCCTGCCCGACAGCGACGGCCGCGAGGTCTGCCGGCAGCTGCGCGAAGCGAAGGTAGCGGCGCCGATCATCATGCTGACCGGTGCCACCGGCGACGAGGACACCATCACCGGGCTCGATGCCGGCGCCAACGACTATGTCACCAAGCCGTTCAAGTTCAACATCCTGCTGGCCCGCATCAGGGCCCAGCTCCGCCAGCACGAGCAGAGCGAGGACGCCGTTTTCGGCATCGGCCCCTATACCTTCAAGCCCAGCGCCAAGCTGCTCGTCGACGACGAGCGACAGGGCAAGAAGATCCGGCTGACGGAAAAGGAGACCGCGATCCTCAAATACCTGTACCGGGCGGAGGGCGCGGTGGTGGGGCGCCAGACCCTGCTGACCGAGGTCTGGGGCTACAATGCGGAAGTCACCACGCATACGCTGGAGACCCATATCTACCGGCTGCGCCAGAAGATCGAGCGGGACCCGGCCAACGCCACCATCCTGGTGACGGAGCCGGGCGGCTATCGGCTGGTGCCCGGCACCGCCGCGACCGGCGGCTGATCGGGCCGGCGGCTAGCCTTCATCGCCCAGGCGATGCAGGACGATCGGCGGTTCGAACGGGCCGCGATCCAGAACGGTGCGACGCGGCGCAGGGCCGGTCAGGCCATGCACCAGGAGAAGCACCAGCACGGCGGCAAGACCCGCCCAGGCCGGCGCCGCGGGGCCCGGCCGCCAGGACAGCCTCCGCGCCATGCGTCTCTCCCCCCCTTTGTGGCCGGCGCCTGACGCGGAACGCGCGGACGCGCCATAGTTTCGTGCCGGCGACGTGGATACCTCAATTCTTTCGCACAATTCGGATCGCGAGTTGAGTCGCCGTCGCCCGGCAATATATATTTATTCTATGACATTCACGAATTTCTTATATCGGATCGATATAACTACTTCCCCGGCGCGCCGCACCGGCGGCCGCAGGCCCTGCCGCATGGCTGGCGCGGCAACGCGTGCGGCCGCGGCCGGCAGGGCAGCCTGCCGATGAGCGGGTCGGCGCAGGACGGATCCGCCAGGGGCGGCCCGGTGCCGGGGACCGGCCCCGGCAAGGCTGATCCGGCCGCGGCGACCGATACCGACTTCTTCGTCCGCTTCTGGGGTGTGCGCGGCAGCGTCGCCTGCCCTTCCCCGGAAACGGTGCGCTACGGCGGCAATACCTCCGCGCTGGAGATCCGCGCCGGCGGCAGGATCCTGCTGTTCGACGCCGGCACCGGCATCCGCTATCTGGGCCGCACCCTGGCAAAGGAGGCGCCTCTGGATGTGGACCTTTTCCTGACCCACACCCATTTCGACCATGTCTGCGGCCTGCCGTTCTTCGGCCCCTTCTTCGATCCGCGCAACAGGTTCCGCCTGCATGCCGGCCACCTGGCGCCGGAACGGGACCTGCGCTACGTGCTGTCGGAGATGATGATGGCGCCGCTGTTCCCGGTGCCGCTGGAGATCTTCGGCGCGCGGCTGTCGTTCCACGACTTCACCTGCGGCGACGTCCTCACACCCTATCCGGACATCACCGTGCGGACCGCAGCCCTGAACCATCCCGACCGCGCCACCGGCTATCGCGTGGAGTTCGGCGGCCGCGCGATCTGTTATGTCACCGATACCGAGCATGTCGCGGGCAAGCCGGATCGCAATATCCTCGAACTGATCGAAGGTGCCGATATTGCGATCTACGATGCCATGTATACTGACGCCGAACATGGCTGCCGGATCGGCTGGGGCCATTCCACGTGGCAGGAGGGGGCGCGGCTCTGCACCGCGGCCGGCGTCAGGACATATGTGGTTTTCCACCATGATCCGGATCACGACGACGACTTCATGGACGGGGTCGCACGCGAGGTGGCAGAGGTCTGCCCCGGCGCCGTCGTCGCCCGGGAAGGGCTGGTGCTGCGCCCCTGACCCGGGGCTTGGCCGCGCCGCTGCGTGCCGGCCGGGACCGCCGGCGCGATGATGCAGGGCATCAAGCGCATGCGGCGCCTGAAGATGGGCCTGCGGACCCTGATGGGCAGCCGCCCCGAGGGCTTCTTCATTCCCTATCGCTATGCGGCGGAGATGCCGCCGCCGGGCAGCCGCGCAGCCTATGACACGGTCGCGGCACGCTTCGACGCAAGCGGTCCCGCCTTCGATGCCTGGCTCGACCGGCTCGACGGCTTCGCCGCCGGCCTGCTGGCGATCGGCGGCGACCCGCCGCCGGCACCGCGCTGGGGGCAGGACTGGTTCTGCGGACTCGATGCCGCCATCGCCTATACCATCGTGCGGCACAGCCGGCCGGACCGCATCGTCGAGGTGGGCTCCGGCCATTCGACGCGGTTCATGGCCCGCGCCGTGGCCGATGCACGGGCGGCGGAGGCACCGTCATGGCTGCCGGTGTTTACCGCCATCGATCCGGCACCGCGCGCCAGCATTGAGGCGCTGGACCTCACCCTGCTGCGGAAGACGGTCGACAAGGCGCCGGGCAACCTGTTCCGGATGCTGCAGGCCGGCGACATCCTGTTCCTGGATTCCAGCCACATCCTGATGCCGGGCAGCGATGTCGATCTTCTGCTGAACCATATCCTGCCCGGTCTGGCGCCGGGGGTTCTGGTGCATGTGCACGACATCTTCCTGCCCTGGGACTATCCGGCCGACTGGGCATGGCGCGGCTACAACGAACAGCTCGCCCTGGTGCCCCTGCTGGCCTTCGGCGGCTTCGAACCGGTCTTTGCAAGCCGCTTCGTCCGCCAGACGCGCGGCGAACGGATTGCCGCCGGCGCCCTCGGGCGACTGGATCCGCCCGCCGGTCCGGAATCCTCGCTCTGGATGGTCCGGACGGGCTGACCGGCCGCCCGGACCATCGGCGGGAGACGCCGAATCGACTCGATTCCGCCGGATTCCACCGAATGGGCGTGCAATTCCGTTGGTCCTGTCCTATATTGATTGATACGGGTGCGTACGAGTAACTGGTACGAGGTGGTGCAATGGTGGATATAGCAGGCGCAGCTGCGGGACCGCAGCTTTACGGGCGCCCTGATCCGCTGGTGAACGGTGCCCAGACCTCCCAGGTTGCCGCAGATGGGGTCGCGCCGGACCAGGCGATCGGCGTGACAGCGCCCGGCGATCTCGATGCTGAGGGCGACGGGTCAGGCGGCCAGGGCGATTTTGAAAACCCGGCATCCGGCGAGAACATTTTCCAGGCCCAGTTGGCCGGCTCGGAAGAGGAGCTTGCCGGTACCGAACGGCCATTGTCGCCGATCGAGGAAGCGATTCTCGACTTCCCGCCGGACGCAGTGGTGCAGCCTGAGGATACCTTCTCGGCAGCGGCGACCGAGGCGGCGGGCCGTCAGACCGGCGGAACGACGACATCGGCGACCGGTGAGACGCCCGACATTGCGGGCACCGAGGAGGGCGCGGCCGCGTTCGGCGTCAGCGAGGCGCAGGCGGAGGAACAGGCCCAGGCCACCCGCCGCGAGGAAGCGGCGCGCCAGGCAGCCGACGAAGACGCCAACCGCGAGGCGCCGGAACCGCGGACCAGCCTCAGCGGCGCGACCGACGATCCGTTCAATATCGCGAACGGCTCGGCGGCGTCGCAGTCGGGCAGCCCGGCGGCCCAGCCGCCCGGTTCGACGGTCGACATCGCGGCCTGACCAGGCTGCCAGCCGGCCCCAGATCGCCGGCTCAATCGGTCAAGTTGCCGAAGGCCCGGATCCTCGCGGATCCGGGCCTTTTGCATTCCTGGACCGCCGGTCCGGCACCGAACGGACCGCGACATGCGCCGGCGAACGTCCACTGGCGAACGTCCACCGGCGAACGTCCACCGGGGACCGTCCGGCGGGGACCCGTCCGGCCACTGGGAAAGGCAAACCGCCACCGCATAGCCGGCGGAGCCCCGCGGGGCGGGCGACTTGCCGGGGGCGATCCTCAGCGAACTACTTGTAGGGGTCCGCGGCGTCGCGCAGCCCGTCGCCTAGGAAATTGAACGCCAGGACCACCAGGATCACCGGGATCACCGGCGCCATCAGCCAGGGATAGAGCGCCACCACGTTGATGTTCTGTGCCTCGTTCAGCAGCACCCCCCAGGAGGTGATCGGCGGGCGCAGGCCCAGGCCCAGGAAGGACAGGGCCGTCTCGCCCAGGATCATCGTCGGGATCGACAGCGAGGCGGAGGCGATCAGGTGGCTCATGAAGCTCGGCAGCAGGTGGCGGCCGATCACCCGGCTGGGCGAGGCGCCCATCAGCTGGGCCGCGGTGGTGAAATCCTCCTCCCGCAGGGACAGGAACTTCGATCGCACGGCGCGCGCCAGCCCCGGCCAGTCCAGCAGGCCGAGGATGATGGTGATGCCGAAATAGATCAGGATCGGATTCCAGGTCACCGGCAGGGCCGCCGAAAGGGCCATCCACAGCGGCAGTTCCGGCAGGCTGCGCACCAGCTCGATCAGCCGCTGGATCACATTGTCGATCCAGCCGCCGTAATAGCCGGAGATGCCGCCGAGGACGATGCCGATGATGAACGAGATCGCGATGCCGAACAGGCCCACGGTCATCGAGATCCGGGTGCCGTAGACGATGCGGGAAAAGATGTCCCGGCCCAGCCGGTCGGTGCCCAGCAGGTAGAGGGTGCCGCCCTCTGCCGCACAGGCCAGATGGAAGCGCATCTCCACCATGCCCCAGAACTCGTAGGGATCGCCGAGGCAGAAGAACCGGATCGGCTGAACCTTGTTCGGGTTCTCGGTGTATTCCCGCTTCAGGGTCTTCATGTCCAGCTTGTAGTCGTAGCCGTAGACGAAGGGCCCGACGAAGCTGCCGTCGTGGAAGAAGTTGATCTGCTGCGGCGGGGCGAAGATCCGCTGCGGATTGCGGCTGTGCAGGTCGTAGGGGGCGATCATCTCGCTGAACAGGATCGAGATGTAGACCAGCAGCAGGAAGATCCCCGACCCGACCGCCAGCCGGTGGCGCCGGAACTTGAACCACATCATGGTCCACTGGGACGCCATGAAATAGCGTTCCTGCTCCGGCGACATGGCCTCGATCGAATGCGGATCGAAGGGGGCCGGATTGCTCCAGTGCTGCAGCCGGCCGCCTTGCTGGACCTGCGGTGCGCCGGCGCCCGGCGCAGCCGCTGCGGGGCGCGGATCCTCTCCTGCCGTGCGGTCGGTCACTTGGTCGCGCCTCCGGTCAGGCGGATCCGCGGATCCACGATCGCAAGCAGGATGTCGGACACCAGCATGCCGATCACCGTCAGCAGCGCCAGGAACATCAGGAACGAGCCCGCCATGTACTGGTCCTGCGACTGCAGGGCTTCCAGCAGCATCGGGCCGGCGGTCGGCAGGCTCAGCACCACCGAAACGATCACCGACCCCGACACGACGGTGGGCAGCAGGTTGCCGATATCGGCGATGAACGGATTGAGCGCCATGCGGATCGGGTACTTCACCAGCAGCTTCATCGGCGGGACGCCCTTGGCCCGGGCGGTGGTGACATACTGTTTCTGAAGCTCGTCCAGCAGGTTGGCCCGCAGCCGCCGGATCATGGCGGCGGTCCCGGAGGTGCCGATGACGATCACCGGGATGATCATGTGGCTGAGGACCGAGCCCACCTTCCCCCAGCTCCAGGGCTGGTCGATGTACTGCTGGTCCATCAGGCCGCCGATCGACACGCCGAACCACAGGTTCACGTAGTAGAGCAGCACCAGGGCGAGAAGGAAGTTCGGCGTCGCCAGGCCCAGATAGCCCAGCAGGGTGAAACCGTAGTCGCCGGCGGAATATTGCCGCACGGCGGAATAGACGCCGATCGGGAACGACACGATGTAGATGAACAGGATCGTGGCGAAATTGATGATCAGGGTCAGCAGCAGGCGGTCGCCGATCAGCTCGCCTACCGGCCGGTTATGTTCGAAGGACCAGCCCCAGTCCCCCTGCAGCAGGCCTGAGAAGCCGTTCGGCCCGGGCCAGATGCCGATCCAGGCGGCATATTGCTCGATCAGCGGGCGGTCCAGGCCGTAGGTCGTGCGCAGGAAGTCGATCCGTTCCAGGGCCGCATTGTCGCCCTGGGCGCGCAGTTCCTGGATCTTGTTGCTCAGGAAGTCGCCCGGCGGCAGCTGGATGATCACGAAGACCAGCAGGCTGATCACCAGAAGGGTCGGGATCATCACCAGCACCCGATGGGCGAGGTATTTCAGCACGGCAGCTCCCCCGGCCGGGCGGCGGCGCCCGGGAAATGACCTGGCGACACGAGGATGGCGGGAAGCGCCGCCCTCACTGGTCGAACCAGAAACTGTCCGGGCCGTAGATGCCGAAGAAGGCACCCGGATCCCAGTTGTAGATCGCCTCTTCGGGCACGTTGCGGAGCTTGCGGCTGACCACCACCGGCTGCGGCACCCCGGCGACCACGCCGATGGTGAAGACCTGGTCGGTGTAGAGCGACAGCATCTCGTGCCAGATCCGCTTCTTCTCTTCCGGATCCTGGCTGTGCAGCCAGTCCTTGTGCAGCTGGTACAGCTGCTTCGGGACCGCCATGTCCGGCGCCTCGCCGGCCGCACCCTTGGTCTGGTGGTACTGGCCCCATTTCGGCCATTGCAGGCTGTACTGGTCGGTGGGCGCCAGTTCCGCCGGCGACATCTCGAAGGTCGGCACGCCCATTTCCAGCCCGGTCCACACCGACATCACGGCATCGCCGGAGAACACCCTGTTCCGCAGCACGGAACGCTGCGACGGCTTGGTGAACAGCTTGACGCCGATCTTCTCCCAGTCCTCCCGGATCAGCTCCAGGATGTCGGTCTGCTCGGTATCCTCGCCGGCGGTCTCCACGATGATCTCCACCGGCTGGCCGTTTTCCGGGAACAGGCGGATCCCCTCCCCGTCGCGCTCGGTCAGGCCGAGATCGTCCAGCAGCGCATTCGCTTTGTCGATGTCCCGCTCTGTCCAGGCGTTCTGGTACGCCTCCCGGTAAAGCGGGCTGTCGGGCAGGACCGTGTTGTTGCCCTCCACCGCCAGGCCGAAGAACAGGGTCTGGTTGATCGCCATCCGGTCGATGGACATGGACAGCGCGCGCCGGAAGCGGACGTCGCGCAGGTATTTCCGCCACACCGCATCGGTGGCGTTCAGGTTCGGGAACAGGGCGAAATGCGACCCCTTCGCCGTCCGCCACAGATAGGTGTGATAGCCGGAACGGTCCTCGTTCTCCCGCAGGAAGGTGTAGTTGGAGAAGGCGATGTTCCGCGCCTGCAGGTCGGATTCACCGGCCGCCGTCTTTGCCGGGATCAGCGGCGCGGCGGCGGTGTTCATGATCACCTCGTCGATATACGGCAGCTGCATGCCTTCCGGGTCGACCCGGTGGAAATAGGGGTTGCGCACGGCGACGAAGCGCAGGGATGGCGGCTCCGTCGTGTTCATCCAGGGCTGCAGGGTCGGCAGGGCCGGGTTGTCGAAGGCATAGAGATTGTCGACCGCGTTGTGCAGCGCCGCCCAGTTGCGGACGTTCTGCTCCTCGACCATGCGCTCGATATCGGCCGGTTCGGCATATTTCTGGTGGAACTGTCTCAGGTAGTGCGCCGGGCGGTAGATGTAGAGCGGCGAAGTGCCGGCCAGCCGCGGGATGAAAAAGGGATTGGGCTGCGACCAGCTGTAGACCACGGTGCGGTCGTCCGGGAAGGTCACCTTCGGCCGCTCGCCGTCGATCACCAGTTCGATCGGCGGCCCGGTCGGCGACAGCTCCTCGTTGGTGGCGACCTCCTCCCACCAGTAGCGGAAGTCCTCGGCGGTGAAGGGCGCGCCGTCGGACCATCTGTGGCCCGCGCGCAGGGTCATGGTGAAGGTGCGGCCGCCGTCGCTGACCTCCAGCTTCTCCAGGATGTCGGGCCGGATGTTGAACTTCGCATCATAGCCGACCAGGCGCGCATAGCCGTAGACCACCAGCAGGCGCACATCGCGCGCCCGCCCGATCAGGGTATGCAGGGTGCCGCCCGGCCTGCCGATCGTCTGGCCGGAAGCCTCCAGGTCGACAACCATTGGCGGCTGCGGTACCCGGTCGGCGACCGGCGGCAGTTCGCCCTTGGCAACTCTTTCGGCAAGGGCCGGCGCCTCCTGCAGCTGTCGCTCGGCGGCGGCACTGTCGCGGCTCCCGGCAAGCAGCGCGGTCGCGGCCAGGCCGAACAGCACCAGCAGGGTCGCGATCGTGCCGCGGCGGGCGCCAGAGATGGCAGCTGGGGTGGCGGCAGGGTGGAACATCACGAAGCAAGCTCCATGGCGTCGGCGGAGTCGACGGCGCGGACGTAGTGCCCGTCGCCGAGGTGAACCAGGGTCGGCCGGCGTTCGCCATCCACGGTGAAGGGCGCGGGCCAGGCCTCGGGATTCGAGGCCTTGCCTTCCATCAGCGCGGTCAGGTCCAGCCGCGCGTCCGGATCCGCCTTCGGCACTGCGGACAGCAGGGCGCGGGTATAGGGATGCACCGGGTTGTTGAACAGGGTCTCCCGCGGCGCCGTTTCGACCAGGCGGCCGGCGCACATCACGGCGATGCGGTCGGCGATATAGTCGACCACCGCGAGGTTGTGGGAGATGAAGAGGTAGGTCAGGCCCAGGTCGCGCTGCAGGTCCTTCAGCAGGTTCAGGACCTGCGCCTGGATCGACACGTCCAGCGCCGAGACCGGCTCGTCGCAGATCAGCAGGTCCGGCTGCAGCGCCAGGGCGCGGGCGATGCCGATCCGCTGCCGCTGCCCGCCGGAAAAGCTGTGCGGGTAGCGCCGCAGGTAGCGCGGATCCAGGCCGACCAGGGTCATCAGCTCGCGGACCCGTTCGAACCGCTCCTGCCGGTCGCCGATGCCGTGGATCACCAGCGGCTCGATCAGGATGTCGGCGACCGTCATCCGCGGGTTCAGCGACGAGAACGGGTCCTGGAAGATGAACTGCACCTTGCGCCGGTAGGCGAACAGCGCCTCGTCCTTCAGGTCCAGGACATCGACCATCGTGCCGCGGTCGTTGAACCGGATCGTGCCGCTGTCGGGCGACAGGGCGCGCATCACCATCTTCGATGTCGTGGTCTTGCCGCAGCCGGATTCGCCGACCAGGCCCAGGCATTCGCCGCGGCGGATGAAGAAGCTGACATCGTCCACCGCCAGCACCGGCTTCTCCTGCCCGCCGCCGAACCAGCCGCCCTTGCGGATCGTGAAGGCCTTGGTCAGATGCGACACTTCCAGCAGCGGGCCGGCAGCATCGGCATCCTCCGGCCAGGGCCGCTTCGCCTTCTTCAGGTGGCCGCCGATCTCGGTCTCGATCTCGCGGATCGGGATCAGCCGCTCGCCCGGCTTCATGTTGAAGCGCGGCACGGCCCGCAGCAGAGCCTTGAGGTAGGGATGCTCCGGCGCCCGGAAGATGTCGTCCAGGGTGCCGGCTTCCATGATCTGGCCGTGATACATCACCACGATCTCGTCGGCCATGTTGGCGACGACACCAAGGTCGTGGGTGATCATCAGGACCGCCATGCCCAGTTCCGCCTGCAGGTCCTTGATCAGTTTCAGGATCTGCGCCTGGATCGTGACGTCCAGCGCGGTGGTCGGCTCGTCCGCGACCAGGATCGCCGGGCGGCAGATCAGCGCCATGGCGATCATCGCGCGCTGGCGCAGGCCGCCGCTCAGCTCGAACGGATAGGTTTCGTAGGCGCGCGAGGGGTTGGGGAAGCCGACATGGCCCAGGGTCGCCTCCGTCAGCTCCCGCGCCGTCTTCGCGTCGACCTCGCGATGCAGCTTCAGCGCCTCGGAAATCTGGTTGCCGATGGTGTGCAGCGGCGACAGCGAGGTCATCGGCTCCTGGAAGATGATCGAGATCCGCCCGCCCTGCAGCCGCCGCATCGCGGCGCTGCCGCGCTTCAGACGCGCGATGTCGATGGGCGGGCCTTCGCTGCCGGGATCGTCGAACAGGATCTGCCCGCCGGTGATCCGCGCCGGCGCCGGCAGGATGCCCATGATCGCCTGGCTGACCACGGACTTGCCGGAGCCGGACTCGCCGACCAGCGCCACGGTCCGCCCGGCCGGTATCCGGAAGGAGACGCCGCGGACCGCGTGAACGACCCCCTCGTTCACGTGGAACTCGACCTTGAGGTCACGGACCTCGAGGACATTCGCCACTCCTGCGCGCTCCCTCTCCGTAGCCGGACCGGCGCCTGCGGCAGCGGCCCCCTGCCGCTCCGCCGCGCCCGGCCCGAGGCACGATCTCGCTGTTCGGAAGGAGCCTACGCAATTCCGTCGGGCATCGCCACACGTGCCGCCGCCGCTTCCGCCAAACGGCTGAGGCGGATGGCGCCCGCGATCGCCGGTCAGTCCCGCGGCCGGCGCTCCGGGCCTTCCCCGAGGGCCAGCAGGTTGCGCTCCGTGGCGATGCCCAGCGACAGCCCGTTGCGCCGTGCGGCCGCCTCCGCCTGCCGGGCGATCCCGGGAAAGCCGGAGATCGTCGACAGGATGGTCAGCCGCCCCGCGGGCCCCTTCAGGGTCAGCTGCATCCAGCCGCCGCTTCGGTCGCGGCGGGTCGAGAAATAGCGCAGCGACATGCCGCCCAGCTCCGCCCAGTCCAGGCGCCGCCCGGACAGCCCGAACGGAAGCCCGGCCGGCAGGCCGGTCGCCAGGGTCAGGCCGTCGCGGTCCAAGGTCACCACGGTGCGCCGGCGGCGCCAGACAGCGACGGCGAATGCCAGGAACAGCAGGGCGAGCGCGGCGCCTGCCAGGAAGACGACGCCGCCGGCCGGCGAGATCAGCATCAGGCCCAGGCCCAGGGCGAGGCCGACAAGGGCGCGGGCCGCCTCGCCCCACACCCCTTCCGCCGGATAGACATGGCGGCTGCCTGCGGCAGCCTCGTCCTGCGGCGACCGGTCCGCCGCCGGGATCTGCCCCGGCATTCAGGGCGTTCCCGCGAACAGCCGCCGTGGATCCTGCCATGATGCCGCGGGGTGCAGCGCCAGCCGGTCCGCCAGGCCCTCCAGGAACCGCCAGGTCTCCGAATCGTGCACGGCATGATGGGTCAGGATGCCGGTCGGCTCGTCGGCGTCGACCCGGCCCTGCCGCCGGTCGCGCAGATGCGCGACGACCTGGCCGATGGCGGCCGCCTCCCCGGCGAACACCCGCCCCTGGTGCCAGGCCACCGGGTCGCAATGGCAGTTCACCACCGTCACCGCGCCTTCCCGCGCCGCAGCCCGCGGCCTGTAGGCGGAAAGGCCCCGATAGCCGAGCGGGCCGAGGCGGCCGCGCAGGTCCGGCGCGATCCGGTTCCAGGGCGGCACCAGGACCGGCAGCAGCCGCGGTCCCAGAAGCGTCTCGAGGCGGACCCGCCCGTCCCGCAGCGCGTCCTCAAGGTCCGGCAGGCCGTCGATGAGCTCCGTCTTCTTGCCAACCCCGCCGGAGCGGTCGCGATGGCCGATGCCGTGCTGTGCGGCCGCCGCCGCATGATCGGCCAGCAGGCCGGGCAGCGACGGCGCCGCCCAATCGGGTACGGTCGCCAGCAGCGGTACGATCCCATGGCCCGTAGTCAGGTCCAGGAGCCGGGCCAGCGCCGGCGTGGCCAGCCCGGCATCGTCGTCCCGCCACCAGAAGGTGGCGATCCGTCCCGCCGCCGCCCAGCGAGCCAGTTCCTCGTCCAGGTCCCGCCAGCCCGCCGGTTGTGCCCTCGTCATCCTGCGCGGTGCCCCGCGGCGCCTGTCATTGGACCCGGCATCGGGATCAGACCTGCCGGCCCGCTGCCAGGTCCGTCACCAGACGTGCCGTAGCCGGCCCGCCATCGGTGTCGAGCGGGGTGGCCGGGTCGGCTGCCGGCCGGGTCGCCACGTCGCAGGCTGCGGCCAGCGCCTGCGGGGTCAGCCCGGCCTGCGGCACCACATGCAGCAGGCCGCGGGCCTGCAGCAGTTCGGCACGCAGGGTCTGCTCCGTTTCCGCCTTCGCGGCATAGGGCACGATCACCGTTGGAACCTGTGCCCGCATCACCTCCATCGTGGTGTTGTAGCCGCCCTGGGAAATCGACAGCCGCGCATTGCTGACCAGGCTGGGGAAGTCCCCGCGGGCCCGCTCGACGACGATGGCACCCCGGCCGTCCTCCGCCTGCGCCGCCGCGGCCATCCGCGACAGGGCCTGGAAGGCCTCGTCGCTCTCTGCGATTCCCACCAGGACCCGCCACTGCGCCGTGGCATGACGCGACAGCCGCTTCGCGGCGATGGCCGCTTCCAGCAGCTGGCGTCCGACGGCACCGCCGCCGGCGGAGACGATGACCTCGTCATGGCCGGGGCTGCCGGGTCCGCCGCGGCGGCCGGAAGTGTCCACCACATAGCCGGTGTAGCGGATCCGGTCGGCGATCCTGCGGGCATGGGGAAAGGTCCGGTCGAAGGGGATCAGGCTGGGATCGCCATGCACCAGGACCAGGTCGAAATACCGCTCGACCAGGTCGAGCATCTCGTCGTTGCGCTCCGGCTTCGCCTGCGCCACCAGGATGTCGCGCACCGACGACAGGATCGCGGGCCGCGGCCGGGCGGCGCGCGCGGCATCCAGGAGCGGCAGCAGCTCGAATCGCATCTGCCGGCGGCCGAACGGGAACAGCTCGGTCATCACGACATCGGGGGCCGTGGACCCGAAGACGCCGAGCAGCCGCTCGCGCCGCTCCGCCTTCCAGCCTTCGTCAACGATCTCGCCGGCTTCGTCCACCAGGGTCTTGAAGCTTTCGTCGATCGCCCGGGTGGCCGGCAGCTGCACCAGTTCCGCCCCGCCCAGGTCGAGCCCGGGGATCTCGTGCCCGCCGGACACCACGGTGACCGCAAGGCCGGCCTCCTGCATCGCGCGGGTCAGGGTCGCCGTGCGCCGCAGATGCCCGATCCCCAGCAGATGCTGGACATAGAACAGGACCTTCGCCATCACCGTACCCCGTTGTTCATGCCGGACCGGGCCCGTCCCCTGCGGGGTCCGGCGCCGCGCCCAGCGGCAGGTTGTAGCACCAGGGCCGCGGCCTGCCATCCACCACCAGCATGGCATGCAGCGCCTGCCAATCCAGCTTCGCCGGCGCCCGGCCCAGCATCGGCCAGTCATGCGCCATCGCCAGCAGGGCGCGGATCACCCCCTTGTGGGTGACCGCCAGGGTGGGGCGGTCGAGCGTCGCAAGCCAACCGGCCAGGCGCCGCTGCACCATGCGCGGCGATTCGCCGCCGGGCGGCAGCAGGTCGAGGCCCAGGGCCTCCGCCGCGGCGAAGCCGCTGCGCGGATCCGCCCGCAGGTCGGCGGGCCGGCAACCCTCCCATTCGCCCCAGTCCATTTCCAGCAGGCCCTCGTCCGGCACGGCGCCGGGCCAGCCGGCGATGCCGATGGCCAGGGCTGCCGCCGTCTGGCGTGCCCGCTGCAGCGGCGAAACCCGCACCGCATCGAAGCGCGGCAGGACCGGCAGCATCGCGGCCCGCAGGCGGGCCTCCTCCGCCGGATCCAGGGACCGCTCCACCCGGCCCTGCAGCCGTCCTTCCCGGTTCCAGTCGGTGGTGCCGTGCCGCAGCAGGCCGAGCACGACTACGCTGGGCTGCCTGCTCATCCTGTTCCGGCCGCATCGGCGGCCGCCCTATGCGCGACGGCGTCCGCCAGCGCCGCATCCAGCCGGCGGGAGGCCGCGGCCAGGCTGCGGTCCTCCGCCACCCGTGCCGCCGCGGCGGCACCCATGCGGCGGCGACGCGGCGCATCCTGAAGCAGCGCCGATATCGCCCCGGCCAGTGCCGCCGGCCGGTCCTCCTCCACCAGAAGCCCGGTCTCCCCCTGCCAGACGACGTCGGGCACGCCCCGTGTCGCGCAGGAGACCACCGGGCAGCCCGCCGCGGCCGCCTCCAGCAGCGCCATGCCATAGGCCTCGTTGGCGGCGGGCCAGACATAAAGGTCGCTGGCGGCGTAGAGGGCCGGCAGGTCCGCCTCCGCAACCTGGCCCAGCCAAGCCACCGGCGATGCCAGGAGGGCCAGGGCGGCGCGCACCTCCGCCTCCGCCGGCCCGGCACCCGCGACCAGAAGCTGCCAGGGCGGGACCGCCGCCTCCAGCCGGGCCAGGGCGGCGGCCAGCCGGCGGTAGCTCTCCAGCTTGTCGCCGGCCCGGAACATGCCGACGGCAAGCAGCCAGGCGCGGGCGGGATCCAGGCCGTAGCGCGCCGCCAGTGCCGCGCGGACGGCCGGCCGCCCTGCGCCGCCATCCGCAGCCGCGCGGGCGGCGGCAAACGGCCGGTGATCCAGGAACGGCGGCAGCAGGCGCAGGCGCTCCTGCCTGGCGATGGTCGCCACGCCCTGCATGTCGTGGCGGGTCAGGCACAGCAGCATGTCGGCCCGGGCGATCGCCGCCGCCGCCCGGGCGAAACCGTCTGCCCAGGGGCCGCTGCGCCGCTTGCCCGCCACCGACGGCTCGGCGATCAGGTAGGGCAGGTCCAGGGCCGACGCGACAAGCGGGCCGATGATGTCCGGCGCCTTGTGGTAGACATGATAGGTCAGCCAGGCCTGCGGCCGGGCTTCCGGCCGGGCCTTGTAGGATGCCAGCAGGCGCGCAGCCTCCGCTTCCGCTTCCGCAGCGAGTTCCGCCTGCCGCAGGCCGTCGCCCGTCGGGTCATGCATGCGCAGGCTGCTGGCCAGCTCCGCCTCGTGGCCGGCCATCGCCAGCGCCTGCAGCAGCAGCCGCGCCATCCGCCGGTCGCCGGACGGGACCGCCGATGCCGGCGGTTTCAGCGGCGCATAGAAGGCGATCCGCACAGCCTAGCCTTCCGCGGCTGCGGCCCGGGACGTGCCGTCGATACCGAAGCGGCTGGCCAGGTCGCCGATGCCGCGTTCCATGGCGAAGTCACCGCGCACCCGCGCCTCCCCGGCGGCGGCAATCCGCGCGCGTTCCGCGGGGGCGCGCCCCAGCCGCTCGATCGCCGCAGCCAGCCCTTGCGGGCTGTGTGCCTCGACCAGGCAGCCCGTCTCGCCGTCGCGGATCAGTTCCGGGATCGCGCTGATCCCCGTGGCGATGCAGGCCAGGCGCTGGCTCTGCGCCTCCATCAGCACGTTGGGCAGGCCGTCGCGATCGCCATCCTCGGCGATGCGGCTGGCCAGGACGAACAGATCGGCCTGCTGCAGTGCCGCCAGGACCGCCTGCTGCGGCTGGGCGCCGCGCCAGTCGATGCGGTCCGACAGCCCCAGCTCTTCCGCAAGGGCGGCGGTCTGCGCCGCCTGGGCGCCGCCGCCGATATGCACGAAGCGCCAGTGCAGGTCCGGCGGCAGCGCGGCGAGCGCGCGCAGCAGGTCGTCATAGCCCTTTTTCGCCACCAGGCGGCCGACGGAGAGGATCAGCAGCGGGTCGGCCGGGTCGCTGCCGTCGCGGGTCGACGCCGCGTCCGGCTTGGGCGGGAAGCGGCTGAAGTCCAGGCCGTGATAGACGAGGTCGACCGGGCTGCCGCCGGACAGTTCCTGCAGGTGGGCGGCGCCGTAGGCGGTGCAGGTCACCGCCCAGGCGGCGCCGTCGGCCGCCCTGCCCGCCAGCTTCTCCCGCTTCTCCCAGTCGGGAATCGTCCAGATGTCGCGGGCATGGGCCGACACGCTCCAGGGCCGTTCCAGCGCGCAGGCGGCATAGCGCGCCACGGAGGCCGGCGTGTGCAGGAAATGGGCATAGATCTCGCCGATGCCGGCCAGCGGGCCCTGCCCCGCCCGGTCGGCGGACGATGTCTCTCCGGCCAGGACGCAGGCCTGGCCGAAGCGGCGGACCCGGTTCGGGCTGCGGTCGCGCATCAGGTCGCGCAGCCAGAGCCGGCGCATTCGCCGGTAGCCGGGCAGCCTGCGGGCCCGCCACCAGCCGCGTACCACGCGCAGCGGCTCGTGCCACAGATATTCCGGCAGGTAGATGACCGGCGCCTGGATCTCCTGGTGCACGGGGTGGCGATGGCGATCTGTCGGGTGCCGCAGGGAGACGATGGTGATCGCCAGGCCCAGTCGCTCCAGCGCCAGGATTTCCTGCGCGATGAAGGTTTCCGACAGCCGCGGATAGCCTTTCAGGACTAGGGCGATTCGCGCTGGCGGCTTTTGCACTCCGCTCATCGGCGGCCGGCGGCGACCTGCGATTCCTCCTCGCCGGTCCGGCTGAGCCAGGGCAGCAGCCGCTGATGGACCTCGTCCAGCCCGTCCAGCAGCCCGGGGATCACCACCG
>MDTD01068703.1_pt1 | contig 22018 bp, 15 predicted proteins | sample 811221 | NCBI WGS metagenome assembly MDTD01 (sample SAMN05326646, study PRJNA326480) | marine metagenome | isolation source: seawater | place: Pacific Ocean: South West | collected 2011 | reverse complement strand
TTGTGGAACTGCACCGTTCACCTACTCAGTAGATGGAGGGGTTTTTGGTCCGGCGCCAACAGATTTGACTTCTGGTACATATTCAGTAGTGGTTCAGGACGATGCATCTCTTCAGAGTGCCATAATTAGTGTAGTAATTGAAACCATTAATACGGTGATTCCTGACGCACCTAGTTCTGAAGATTCAGTTATCGCGGCATGTGGTGGCAGCTCTTCCATTTTATTGAGTGCACAAAGTAGTACTTCCTCTGCCTCATTTACAATTAACATGTTTGATTCCTTCGGAGATGGATGGAACGGTAACCAAATTACGATTTCGGCAGATGGAGCTCCTGTGCTTAGCAATGCAACTGTTGCAAGTGGTTCATCGGCCTCTGCAACTTTTGATGCACCTGAAGGATCTACTCTTACAGCAACCTGGGTCGCCGGAAGCTGGCAAGGAGAAGTCTCATTCGATATTTTAGATGCTTCTGGTACCATTATTTATTCGGCGGGTTATGGCGGAACTATTGACTATACGATACCTGTAACCGTTGTAAATACATTGAACTGGTATGATGCGCCTGGAGGAACTTATCTTGGCTCTGGATCTCCATTTGAAGCTGTAGGGACTAGTGTTATGCCTACGGCGTCTACTGGGTCTTATACTTTTTATGTAACCCAAATAAGTAATGGATGTGAAGGTGCGGCACTGCCTATTACAGTCAATGTGACTGATGTGAACGTGACACTCCTAACTCAAGATGAAACTTGCACCGATTATGCAAATGGTACGTTTACAATCGAAACTGTTGAGTGTGGAACAGCTCCATTTACCTTTTCTGTTGATGGTGGAGCATTTGAACCCGCTCCGTTGTTGACTGCAGGTACTTATTCCGTAATAGTTCAAGACGATGCACAATTACAAAGTAGTCCCATTACAATTACCATCAATACTACTGAAACAGTAATTCCTTTTGGTCCTGTAGTTGACAATGCGGACGTTTATGCTTGCGTAGGTGATACAAGCGTGACTTTGGAAGCTATTGGAGAAGTTACGGGAGTAGATTCTCTTCTGACAACTATGCAGGGTGGAAATGGCGCCCAGTCAAATATGTTTGCCATTAATGCAATCCAAGAAACTACTATTTCTGATTTTGCAATGAATATAAATTCTGGAGTGGCAGACATCGATATTTATTACCGAACAGATAACTATTTAGATGTGGCGGGCTCTAATACAGATGGTACAGATTGGATTCTTGTCGGCTCTGTAACTGGAGTAAACTCAGCTAACCCAAACTATACAAATATACCTTTACCCATCAATGTAACTATTCCTGCTGGCGAGACATATTCTTTTCACATTTCAGTAACAGGTGCAGCCATCACATACACTAATGGAACGGGATTGGGTAACGTTTATGCATCAAACGCAAGCTTTGAATTTTTAGAAGGTCACGGCGGAGCGGGACTATTTAACTGTACTTATCAGCCGCGAGTTTGGAATGGTCTGATTCGATACGAGGCGGTAGAAAGCATGGATGTTTCTTGGTTTGATCTAGCTGTAGGCGGACAGGTTCTTGGCGACGGATCACCATTCGAGGGTATTGGAACAAGTGTAATGCCTGATGCATCATCAGCAGGTGATTACTCGTTCTTTGTAGCCACCAATAATAATGGGTGTTACAGTGTTGAGACAGAGGAAGTAGTAGTTCATGTGTCAAACGTGAATGTATCAATTTCTTCAGTTGATGCTAGCTGTAACACAGGAGCCGATGGATCCTTCGTTATTGATAATGTGTCTTGTGGATTGAACCCCTTCTCCTTTATAGTTAACGGTGGTGCAACGGGACCTGCCCCTACTGATTTATCACCAGGGACATATGAGGTTATTGTTGTTGATGGAAATTCAGACTCTTCTGGTGTCTATTACGTAACTGTTGGGTCTGCTGCAGGTCCAAGTGATTTGGTTATTAACGACCTCAGTGATGTTGATGTAGAAGTTTCATGGAATGGAAATGGAAGTGAAAGTGGCTATATTATCGAGTATGGTGTTCCTGGATTTGTTCCAGGGACTGGTGCTGAAATTGGATCAGTCAGTGTATCAGATACCGTTGGAACTGTTTCTGGGTTAGAAGGTAATACGACATACGATTTTTATGTGTCTGCAGATTGCGGAACTACTCCTGGAGATTGGTCAGTTATAACGTTTACAACAGATTGTTCAGCATACCCAGTTCCTTTCAATGAATCATTTGAAGACGATTCAGAAACACGCGTTTGTTGGTATAACATCGTGGAGGTTGGTACTGAAGAATGGACATATCAAGCGGGTTCTAATTTCGGAAATATCACATCTGCATATGAAGGGGACTTAAATGCCAGATACATCGGTACTTTTGGAACTCAAATTGCTAAATTGGCTTCGCCGAGAATTAATACAGCAGGTCAAGATAGTGTTGCTTTGATATTTGCATATGCACAACAGGCATGGGGTAGTGACCAAAACATCACCAAAGTCTTTATACGACAGGGAGATACGCTTGATTGGGAAGAAATTGCTTCGTACACGAATAATGTAGATCAATGGACGTTAGATACTCTTTATATCAGTGATACAACTGATCAAATCGAAATAGCATTTGAAGGAACCAATAATTATGGTTATGCCAATGTGGTTGATGCGGTTGAAGTTCTTCCTTGTTCTCTTGAGCCTGGTATAGACGGAGCTGATAATGTTTGCCGTGCAGTTGATACTATAGACCTGAACAATTACATAACAGCAGGGGAAGACTTTGGATATTGGAGTTTCCCAGCAAATGAGTCCTTTGTAAATGGCTCCATTGCTTCAGTTCAATTCCTGCCAGAGGGTTCTCATGATTTTCTTTATGTAGTGAGCACTCCATGTGCATCAGATACAACAATTGCCACGATTGTAATATACGGACCTTCGTCTGCGGGTAATGACGGGGCAGACACCCTTTGCATGAACGAACCCTACAATTTATTGTCTGCGTTATCGGGTACAATTGATTTAGGTGGTCAATGGGTTGATCCTACAGGACAAACCCTTTCTGGACCAAGTATCACAGGAAGTGCTATACCCGGTAGCTATAACTACCAATACTTGGCATCCAATGGTATTTGTGCAACAGATACCTCTACTGTCCTGCTTTTTGTTAATCCAGATTGTGACTATTTAGGTTTGATGGAGTCAGAACTGGCGTTCTTTGACATTTATCCAAATCCAACGAGAGGAGAATTTACAATTCAAGCCTCAGAAGCTGAAGGCTTCTTTAGTGTTGAAATTACGGACTTGAATGGTCGAACTGTAAGTAATTTGAAAAACTACATCACCGGAAATGAAATGAAATCAATTGATTTGAGCGCTTCAGAAGACGGAATGTACTTCGTCAAAATATATAACAACAGTGTATTCAAAACCTACAGATTGGTTAAAGACTAGATTGTTTAAACACGAAATGGAAGGGAGGTTTTGCCTCCCTTTTTTTATTTTTAACAGAATATAATAAAATGTCAAAGCTTCCACATATAACGACTAGTATCTTCAGTAAAATGTCTTTACTAGCCAAAGAACATAAGGCCATTAACCTTTCACAAGGCTTCCCTGATTTTCCAATCGATATCAAATTAAAGAATATCATCACCCAAAAAATTCAAGAAGATACACACCAATACTGTCCTGCTTCAGGACACCCAGAATTGCTTGAAGAAATTGCCCAAGTTGTGAAAAAATCATATCAAAGGGAGGCGCATGTAGAAAAAGAAATTCTTGTAACAGCAGGAGCTACGCAAGCCATTTTCACTGCCATACAAGCCGTTGTTCATACTGGAGACGAAGTCATCATCCTTGACCCTAGCTATGACTGTTATGTCGCTCCAGTTTTATTGTGTAATGCAAAACCGATAAGAGTATCCTTGGGTTCGAACTTTATGCCCGACTGGGAGTCTATTCAAAAACATGTGAATTCAAAAACAAAGCTGATTATAACCAATAACCCTCACAATCCTTCGGGGAGAACTTGGGGAGAAGATGACATGAATCAGCTTAAGCTTTTACTGGATGAATTCAAGAACCTTCATTTGCTTTCAGATGAGGTCTACGAGTTCATTACCTTTGAAAACAAACATCTTTCAGCTCACTTATACGAATCTCTTCACAAAAAAAGTATCATCGTATCCTCTTTTGGAAAAACGCTTCATGTAACTGGTTGGAAAATTGGTTATGTTATTGCTGATGAAAAAATAATGAATGAAATTAAAAAAATACATCAATATATGGTGTTTTGTGTAAACAGTATGAGCCAACATGTTATTGGGGCATATCTGAGTCAAGACGGATTGAAAGATATCAAACTTTTATATAAGAAAAAACGAGATATTTTTAGAAAAGGAATTGAAAAAAGCAGGTTCAAATTACTCCCTTGTGAGGGTACCTATTTTCAAACCCTCAGTTACGAAGGAGTTTCTAATTTATCAGATATTGAGTTTACAGAACAACTCACAAAAAAATATGGTGTGGCAGCAATTCCTATTTCCGTGTTTAGCCAAGACAATCAACACCATAAAATGATCAGATTTTGCTTTGCAAAAGAGAATTCAACCCTAAAAACAGCAAGTGATTTATTATGCAAGATTTAAGCATTGGCCTTCTTCAATTTGACCAGAGTTGGGAAAACAAAACAATAAACTTTCACAAAATTCATTCTTTTTTGAAAGACAAAAAAGAGATTGATTTATTATTGCTTCCAGAAATGTTTCATACGGGATTTACCATGAATATTGAAATGACAGAGACTATGGTGTGTTCGGAGGGCATCAATTTTTTAAAAGATTTATCAAAGGAAAAACAATGTGCCATATTCACCTCCTTAATCATTGAAGATAAAGGTCATTTTTATAACAGAGGTGTTTTTATTCAACCCGATGAACAAGTGATTATTTACGACAAAAGAAAAACATTTGGACTTGCAGGCGAAGACCAAATTTTCAAACGTGGAAAAACACAAAAAATTATTGAATACAAGGGTTGGAAATTAAATCTTCAGATTTGTTATGATCTTCGATTCCCTGAATTGTCAGAAAATAAAATTAACGAACAAGGCACGCCGATTTATGATGCTTCTCTTTTTATTGCCAATTGGCCAGAAAAGAGATCAAATCACTGGAAAACATTACTCATAGCAAGGGCGATTGAGAACCAGTCCTATGTATTGGCTTGTAATAGAGTTGGAAAAGACGCAAATAATCTCTCCTATTCAGGTGACTCTTGTGTTATTGATGCTCTTGGCAATGTCCTCTCCTCATCCAAAGCAGAAGGACTCGTACAATTCAAAATCAAAAAAGAACCACTCCTTGAAATTAGAAAAAACCTACCTTTTCTTAAAGATAAGTGATTTTTATTGAGAGTTTCGTATATTTACCATCCTTAAAATAATCAAATGAAAAAACAGATATTACTTCTATGCTTGTCTCTAACTGCGAGTACTTTATGGTCTCAAAAAAATGAAACCAATAACACCAACGCTTTATTTGAAATGGCTCCTTTTATTGAGTCATCGATAAATTTAAAACCGAATTTATCACATCAAAAATCCACACCCATATGGTCTGATGATTTTTCAGATCCATCAACTTGGGAAATAGTTTCTGCTGGTCAGGGTTCTTTTGTTATCGGTAACAATTCAGACCCAGGAATAACATCACAGGCCCAATACATGGGTGGGATGGAAACTAATGGTACATCTGCAGCCAACGGTTTTGCCTTTTTCAATGGTGTTCAGCATCTTATTAATGCAGACGTTGATCCACAAGATACTTGGGTGAGCACAGATACTATCGATTTATCCGGAACAAGTTCTGCGTTTCTTTCTTTGAGATTTAATCAGCGGTATAGAGCCTTCAACTATGATCAAACCTTTGTTGAGTTTTCAGAAGACGGTGGAGCAAGTTGGACTGCCTTTTCAGCAGATGTGAATATTGATGTTCCTACAAACGGGGATCCACTTCAAAACAACGTATCTGTATTGTTGCCTACAACAAACTCAGCCCTTTCGATGATTCGTTTTAGATGGATCTCTGATTCAGATAGTGATCAGTACGGAAGTGGATATGGGTGGATGATTGACGATGTTGAAATCTATGAGCCATACGATAATGAGTTGAGTCTTGAAAAACTTTATACACACGACATATACAACGATTGGGATTACTACCAGACGCCATTGTCGCAGGCGCAATCAACAAAAATATATGCGATTATTAGAAACAACGGCGCTGTGAGTCAAACACAAGACCTTTCTGTTGATATTACTGGCGCGGGAACATCCAGTGGTACTGTATCTTTTACTGTTGAACCGGGAACAACGGATACGGTTATTTATGATACTGGCTTCACCCCTTCTGCTATAGGTCTACATACGGTAACGGCAACACTTCCTGAAGATTCTTTAGCGACCAACAATTCCTTATCTGAAGACTTTGAAATGACACAACATATTTATGGGCACAACCATCCTTTAGGGTCGAGCGTTATTGACTTTACACAAGAAGGATTAATCGGAGTTGGAAATCAATTTGGTGTTGTGGCCAATGAGGTTGTTAAGGGCTTAGATGTATCATTTGCTGGAGGAACCACCTCAGGTCTCGAGGTAGAAGTTCTTGTTTATGAAGTAGTCACAAATATTCAGGACGCAGCAAATGTTTTTGTTGGTGGTGCCGTTGGTGGACTTTATTTCCTTCCTTCTCCTGTGCCCACGAATACACCAGTAACTATTCCTTTAGAAAACTTAAATGGCGATATCGGTATTAGCCTAGAGGCTGGAAAGGTTTATATGGCCTTGGTAAGTACATATCAAAGCCCAGACATCAATATGGCTATTAAGCGCTCTTCAAAAGGGGATGATGATTTTTCCACTGTTTGCTTTGGCCCATTTGGTCAGGGTGGTGCTGAAAATTATTACAATGGATGGGGATGGTCTCCTGCAGTGAAGTTGAATTTTGAACCTACAATTGGAATATCAGAAAATAACAGTACGGTTCACGTAGGAGATATCTTCCCAAATCCTGTAAGTTCGGAGTCGATCATCAATATTGTTCTCGATAACACTCAACAAGTTGATTTTACAATCGTTGATCTTTCTGGAAGAGCTGTGAAAACAAATTCAATGAATTTAAACGAAGGGGACAACCAAGTTTCTATAGATTCTTCTGATTTGCCTTCAGGGGCGTACAGGATTGTTATCTCTAGCGAGGATAACTTAATGACTAGAATGTTCGTTAAGAAATAGCAGAATTAATTAAAATCAAAGCCGGCACATGCCGGCTTTTTTTATGTTCGATTTTGAGATTGGTTACATAGGACTTTTTTTAACCAGCTTTTTTGCTGCAACCATTATCCCTGTCTCATCTGAAGCCTTTTTAATAATAATGCTGACTTTAGGTTATGATTCTTTAAATTGTGTGCTTGTATCTACGGTTGGTAATACTTTGGGGGGATGGTTGAATTATATTATTGGTAGAATTGGCAACCCTGACTGGCTTCGTTTTTTTAGGGCGTCTCGTGAAAAAATAAATATCTGGAAGCAAAGAGTTCAAAAATATAGCTATTGGCTTGCCCTATTCACGTGGTTGCCATTTATTGGAGACCTTCTAGGAGTTGCTCTTGGCTTTTTCCGGGCTCCTATTGTATTGTCTTTTATTTTCATTTTCATAGGAAAGTTTTTACGTTACCTTGTTCTTGTTTTGTTTTATAATCAGATTTAATAGGCACGAACAATTACGTCATTTAAATAATAAATTTTATTTTTAACCTAATGGAAAAACTATTTGATTTTATTCGAAACGTTGTTGACAGCTTTCGTTTGAAAAAAGAAAGAGAAGAATTTGAACTCATCTACTCTAATATTGACAGTGGAGTTGTCTTTAAGGGTACTAATCTATGGATTTTAGTTTTTGCAGTATTTATATGTTCATTAGGTTTAAATGTAAATTCGGCAGCAGTAGTAATTGGAGCCATGCTTGTATCTCCAATAATGGGGCCCATTATTGGGATGGGGTTTGGTTTAGCAACGACAGATTTGGCCTTGTTGAAAAAAGCCTTGTACAATTACCTGTTTGCAGGACTTGTTGGACTGACTACGTCTACGCTTTACTTTTCTCTAACACCTATTGATGTGGCACAAACCGAGATGTTGGCAAGGACCTCTCCAAACATTTATGATGTGCTCATCGCTTTCTTTGGGGGGCTTGCAGGGATTGTTGCCATCGCAAGTAAAATGAAGGGGAATGTGATTCCTGGTGTTGCCATTGCAACAGCATTAATGCCCCCTCTATGTACAGCTGGTTATGGTTTGGCTACGTTTCAAATGGAGTTTTTTTTAGGTGCTTTTTATTTGTTTTTCATCAATACTGTATTTATTTCTTTGGCCACCTTGTTAACAGCTCGAATATTAAAATTCCCTCAGAAAGAAAACTTAGATGATAAAATCACCAAGAGAACAAACCGTGTTATTCTAGTCATTACGACACTTACAATTATTCCAAGTATTTATTTTGGGTACACAATGGTACAACAAAATAGATACACTCAGAAAGCGGAAAAGTTTATTGACAGTGAGATTGCTGTTCAGCCCATTGCCAATGTCTATCTATTGGATCAAGAAATCGATGCCCAAAATAAAAAAATAACCCTAACCTATGGCGGAGAACTCATACCAAAAGACAAACAAGAATTCATGAGACGTAATCTGTCCAGCTTCGGTCTTGAAGAAACAATTTTGACTATTAAGCAGGGTTTTGCAAACCTCAAAGACAAAGAAATCATTAATCCACTGGCAGCAGAGGTCATGGCGAAAGAAGAGCAAATAAAAATTTTAGAAAGAGAATTAAGCCACAAGTCAGGGGATTTAGATAGTATTCAAATGATTACTCAAATAGGAAGTCAGGTCTTTAATGAACTTAAAGCCCAATATCAAAACGTGTCCTCTCTGACAATGCAACCCGGAATTAAGCACACGGATTCTATAGCGAGTAATGCCTGGATGGTGCAAATCTGTCACGACAGTATTCTTGCCATAAATGATCAAATTCGTATACGTTCCTGGCTAAAGGCCAGAGTAAATGGTGAGGAGGTTTTTGTGAATTTTAACTCAACAGATACAACAAAGTACCGGCCCATCAATAAGGGAAGGTTTAAATCCGTATTTGATAGAATATGGAGTCTTAATCCTGAATAGAATAACTTACAAACGGGTCATTTCCTGACTTTATATCCTCTAAAGAAACCTGTATTTTTTGATCCACTTTTAGATCCTCTGTTAGATCTCTATTCACATTTTCAGGGTGCAATATTAAGGTTGAAATAGAAACGGGTAATCCAGAGTGTTTTAAGAAAATAGACGCGGGGTTCCCATTGGTTCCTGATTGCGAACCATAACAAGGCGACCCGATAATTTCTCCTCTATTGGTTTCCTTAAACCATGACGCCATTAATACAGAGGCCGACATGGATAGACCGTTAATGATAAGGGTGCAACTGTCATTATATACGAAGTTGTTTCGGTTCTTTAGCTCTTTTTTGTATAAAATAGATTTTACAGTCCCTTTAGGACTTTTATAAAAATCATACTCCTTGCTGATCATTCCCTTCGGATAAACACGCTTGGCCTTTTTAATAAAATCAATCTTTTTTAATTTTGATAGTGTCTCGAAACGGTCCAAATCACTTCTTTTGTAATTGTACCGCAAATCATATGTTTTTCCTTCTGAATTAATATGACTCAATAAATGTTCTAATAATACGATATATCCCCCTTTATTTTCTCTCAAATCGATGACAACAGAGGTACAAGTATTATCCTTTACCCTCTTAAAAAAACGATCGATCCTTTTTCTAAATTTGACATCATTTTTTGGCTCAAAGCTATATATACGAAGGTACCCGGTATTCTTAAAAAAGCTATATTCAAAGTCCTTGGCCGGATACCAATTCCCTTTTTTGTACTGTTTTCTCAGTTTTGTTGTTTTTACATCATTGACCAAAGTATCTCCAGAAAAATCAACATAAGTGAACTCAATATATCTAGACTTATCTCTATTGAAAACGTTAAAAACATTTCCAAACATAACCTCACATAATTCGCTTCTTGCAGAGGAGGTATATGCCTCTAAGGGGCAATAGCTGTTTGCCAATTTATATAGGCTATCTGCTGATAATTCATTGACCTTAAGGATTTCAGTGCCCAAAGGAATCTGATCGTGATATATTCTGGACAAGTAGAATTTATTATCAAATCGTTTTACATAAAAAGGTATTATCGGATTTTTTCGTCCATACAAAAACAAAACATCTCTTAGGAAAAAAAAGGTATGAGAGTCCTTCATTGTTTTTAAAAAATTAGAAACCACCAAAGAAAATTGTAAAATGTTTTTTGGAGTACGAACAGCTGTTTTTGCAAGTATAAAAGCAGAATCCAGTTCTTCTTTCGAACAATATTGATATGGGTTGGGATGCACGTCTCGAATCTTCTCATACAGTTGATCCAAGTCACCCATCATCGATTCTGGACACAATAGGCTTAAGGTGTCCTTTTTTAGTCCGTACTTGATAAAGGGTGAACAATTCTGCGCACTTAACTGAGTGGTAACCAAAACAAAAGAAAATAGCAACGATTTAATAAACAAACCTTTTTTTTTCGAAAATACATCGAAACTTCAATACTATGTTAAATTTGTATGATTATTTCAGAATAAATCATGATTTAAAACTTGAAAAATAAGTAATTTTGACCTAAGCTGATTGGGTTTAATCTATGGACAATGAAAACAGTACTTATTTCTGGTGGTAGGGGATTAATCGGAAAAACCCTTTCTCGATTACTTATAAAAAAGGGATATACTGTTTACAAATTGACTCGAAGCCCAAAGAAAAGCCACCACATTTATTGGAACCCTGAAAAAAGAACTGCAGAAAGTAAACACCTTCAAGAAATTGATATCATCATAAATTTAGCGGGTTCGAATATCTCAAAAAAGAAATGGAGTTCTTCTAGGAAAAAGGACTTGGTAAATTCACGAATTAATTCGATTGAATTTTTAAAGTCATTGACTAAAAAAATGCCGAAACTTAAATATTATATAAGTGCTTCTGGAATTAATTGCTACGATTACAATGACCCTCATGAAAAAACAGAAAATGACCCTTTTGGAGAACATTTTCTTTCTCAATTAGTAAAAGACTGGGAAATTGCAAGTGATGGATTTCAAGATGTTTGCACGGTGGCAAAGTTGCGAATTGCAATGGTTTTAGACAAAAGAGGTGGTGCATTAAAAAAAATAATACGAGCCATTAATTTTGGCCTAGGATCTCCTCTAGGATCAGGCCAGCAGTATGTGCCTTGGATACATATAGATGACCTTTGCAACATGTTTTTGTTTTGTATTGAAAACAATGTTTCCGGCACTTATAATGCCAGCAACGGATACATTTCAAATAAGGAATTCATGAAAACTGTCAGTAAGAAAATGAGAAAGCCGTTTTTTCTTCCTCGTGTTCCTAAGACTATTTTGAACATTTTTCTGGGAGAGATGTCATCAATTTTAACGGAAAGCTTAAAGGTTTCCAATGAGAAAATCATAAAAACAGGGTTTCAATTTAGACACTCTAATTTTGATGCTGCTATATCAGATATCATCAAAAAATAACGACAAACATTTTAACAAAAAGATGTAGAAAAATAGATCCTCTATTTCATATAAATTAATTTATTTAAAGCTACCTTTCAAAAAAACACATTAATGGCTAAAAAAGAAAAAATTTTCGTTCTTGACACCTCTGTATTACTTCATGACCATCAAGCCATCTCAACATTCGAAGACAACAATGTTGCCATACCTATAACAGTTCTCGAGGAACTGGATAAATTCAAAGTTGGTAATGACACTAAAAATTTCTGTGCAAGAGAGGTTATCCGTTTTATTGATCGACTGTCAGGAAACGGTGGCTTACAAGAATGGATTTCATTGGGAAAGGGAAAAGGGCAATTCAGGGTCATCATGGAGAAAAAACCTAAAGACCTGGATGCAGAAACCATATATGCAGAAGGTAAAAACGACCATAAAATCATTAATGCGGCACTATATCTCAAAGAAAAAGAGCCAAAAAATATTGTTACACTAGTTACAAAAGACATCAACCTCAGAATTAAAGCCAAAGCCCTAGGTGTTGTTGCTGAGGACTACGAAACTGGGAAAGTCACCATTCAAAACGAGGAGAAATCAAACACGATTGAAGGCGTTGATTCGGAAAAAATAAGAGATATCTTTACCAAAGGGAGAATTGATGCAGAGGATGTTTTAGGAAAAAACAAACTCATTAATGGATATTACATTTTAAAAAACGGCAAATCTTCCTCACTAGCCTTCTTTAATCACGCTGTAGATCAAATCGAGCGCATCGAAAAAGAATTTGTCTACGGCATAAAGCCTAAAAATGCAGAACAAGCTTTTGCACTGCATGCCTTAGTTAACTCCAATATAAAACTTGTGGCCATTCAAGGGGTTGCTGGAACCGGTAAAACACTTTTAGCCTTGGCGTCTGCCCTTGAGCAGGCTAAGCAATTCAATCAAATCATTCTTGCTCGTCCAATTGTCCCCTTATCAAATAAAGAAATTGGATTCCTTCCGGGTGATGCAAATGATAAAATAGGTCCCTATATGGAGCCTCTTTTTGACAACCTTAAATTCATTAAATCTCAATTTGGGACCAATGAAAAAAAACACAAAGCCATCATAGAAATGCAAGAATCAGGTAAAATTTTAATTACGCCACTTGCCTTTATTCGCGGAAGAAGTTTGTCCAATATCATGTTCATTATTGATGAAGCACAAAACTTAACCCCTCATGAAGTCAAAACAATCATTACGCGAGCAGGTGAAAACACTAAAATTGTTTTCACGGGGGATGTGCATCAAATTGACACGCCATATTTGGACGAAAACAGTAACGGTCTCGCTTATCTTATTGATCGACTCAATGGCCAACCTCTTTTTTCAAATGTAAAGCTGGAAAAAGGTGAGCGGTCCGAATTGGCCAACTTAGCAAACGACCTGCTGTAAAAATATTTTTTAAGCGGCGGTGATGATTTCATGTGGCTTGTCTATCCTTACAAGCTCACCATAATATAGTTTTTTAGAGGTCTTTGTGTTCATGTTTAAATGAAAGACTTGAGCTTCTCTTTTTGGGAAATACATTGAAACCAGTTCTTGAAGGGTCTCACCCTCAATAGTTGGAGAATAAGTGTTTAATATTAAAAAGCCGCGTTCTGAAAGCACGCCCGATACCGTTGATAAAAGTGAATCAATTTGATCTTCAAGCTTCCATCGTTCTCCTTTGGCACCAAGTCCCCAGGCTGGCGGATCCATGATGATAGCATCATATTTGTTTCCTCTTCTCTCCTCCCTGACTACAAACTTCAAGGCGTCCTCATGCACCCACCTTATGTTCATTAAACGGCTCTTTTCCATGTTTTTTTTTGCCCATGAAATCATTGGTTTTACAGAGTCTACATGAAAGGTCTCAGCACCCTTATTTCTGGCCATACATGAAGCCGCTCCCGTATAGGCGAATAAATTTAAAAATCGATCTTCTGAAGAAACCTTTTCGTTAATATAATCCCAATTGATTCTTTGTTCTGGAAACAGACCAAGGTGTTTGAACTTGGTCAATTCAATGTGAAATTGCACTCTTTCATAATGAACCGTAGAAGAAGGTGGAGCTCCATTTCTAAGTTCTTTCCAAACACCTTTTTTTCCTTTCTTTTCAATAAATTCCCAATGTGCCATTTTCATCCATTCAGAAAAAGGTAACCCGCTATGAAAATAGGCTTGAAACTCTGGTCTTATGGTAATCATATCACCCCAGCGCTCAAGCTTTCTCCCTCCTCCTGCATCAATGAGCTCATAATCGGCCCAGTGCTCAGTGTACAAGTTTGAAATTGACATGCTATCTCATTTTAGGAGACTTCTTTCTGCCTCCCATCATTTGAGCCATTCTCATTTGGTTTTTTGAGGGAGCCATCTGTAACTGCTGTTGCATGGTTCTGATTTGATCCTTCATCATCCCAGATTTATCTAGCTTTTTGGCTTCAGATAGCAAGGAAAGTGATTCTTTTTTTCTTCCAGTTTGAGCACATATTCCAGCCAAATGCATCCTGGCCATTGCGTTGTCTTCAGACTTTCTTAAACCAAGGTTTATGGCCTTTCTCAATTTTTGTTCGCTTTGAGTCAACCCAACTTGTTGGGCACCCATAATAGCTTGCAAAAATAAAACATAGGCATGTTGTTTTCTTGGAAGAAATTGAGGGTAACGAATTCGATTAATGTACTTTAATGCTTTTTCAGTATTTCCACGTTGCATCTGAACCACAGCAAGAATCATGTTTTCGTTTCTAAAAAAAGAAAAAACAACAAGGAACGAAATGAATATCATAAAAATACCCCAGCCCCAGTAACCTGTATAAAAAAGATAGGTATTAAAACCCAAAGTTGCTGTAGCCACCAAACATCTAATAATAAATCCAATCATATTTATTTAATTGTAGCCACACACTTCAGCTCAATGGCTATAGGTGTCGGCAAAGAGTTAATCTCGACTGTAGTTCTGCAGGGTTGGTTTTCCTTAAAATATTCGGCATAAACCTTGTTGTAAACATGAAAGTCTCTTTTCATATTCACAAGAAAAACTGTAACGTCAACAAGTTCTCCCCAACTTGAACCCGAATCCTCTAGAATAACTTTGACATTGTCAAATACACTTCTGCATTGAGCTTCAAAATCAAACTCAATGAAATTTCCATTATGATCTAACTTTAGACCTGGAACTTGAGAATCTGTTTGATTCGATCCCGCAACTCGAGGTCCAACTCCAGATAAAAAGAGCAAGGAACCTACTCGGCGAGCATGAGGATAAAGACCTACAGGTTTTGGAGCGTTGTTCGTTGAAAAATGTTCTTCCATTGAAATACAATCTATTTATTCTGCAAATATAACACATGCATACAAGAAAAAGGTTATTATCACTAACTTTGAACTTACTCTTCACCACTATTAATTCTTCTTAAGTGTTAAATTACTAAAGAAGAACAGAAGAAACATTACAACATTCTTATTGTTTCTATTAAATATTTTAAAACAATATGCGTTATTCAAAAGTGAAAGTTTTTGTATTAATCAGTACCCTTGTCATGGGTAATTATTTTTGTGCTCAGATTGGAATGGGTCAGTGGCGACTGCACGTTGCTTCAGGTAAAGCGTTAGATCTTGCTGTTGTGAAGAGTAGTGTTTTTACAGCATTTGAAAATGGTATCCATGTATATAATTATGAAACAGAAGAAGAAGAATTACTCACAGACATCAATGGCCTATCAGACATTAATATTTCTTGTATCTATTATGATTCCGTTTCTGATGCTGTGCTTGTTGGATATGAGAATGGAAACATTGATAAAATCACCAACGATAACATTTATAATATTCCAGCAATAAAGCTAGCAGAAGTCCCCAGTTCTAAAAGAATTAATCGGTTTGAACGTTCTGGTGATTTCGTTTATATAGCTACCGATTTCTGTATTGTCAAACTTGACTTAAATAAAAATGAAATCAAAGACACCTTTTACCCAACGGGTGGTAACGAGGCCCTTCTAGACCTCAGTTTTTCACATGATACTATTTTTGCACTAACTCCTAGTAGACTCAAACTAGGTCTTTTATCAAATCCAGCATTACCTGACGTGAGTCAATGGGAAGTTGACCCAAGATTGCCCATCTTAAGCCAAGATAGTTATTCAGAAATAGAACGTTTTCAAGAAAAGCAGTTTATTCTTTTTAAACAAGACCAGTATGGAAAAGACAGTGTCTATTTTCTTAAAGGGGGCGGTCTGGGTTTATTGACTGACACTCCATACTCCTTAGAAATCAACTCCATTAATGTGCTTACTGATTCTTCTTTTGCGGTTAATATGGATGGGTCTATTTATATTTATGAGTCATCACTTGAAAGTCCTCAGTCCTATACTTCGGGTAACATGTTTATATGGATTTCACCCTTACGAACAGTGAGAAACGAAAGGGGAATATGGTCTGCAGATCGAACAAAAGGTTTGTTCTTATTCCCTTCAGCAATTTCATATCGAAGATACTCCATTACTGGTCCTTACAATAATGATTTTTATTCGATGGATTGGCAAAGCGACAAGCTGGCAATAGCCAGTGGAAGATTATCCGGAAAACTTCCTTCCTTTAGTACTAATGGTATTCATCTGTTTGAGAATGAAGGATGGACATTCCGTAATAAAATCGATGTGGAACCATGGCAGAATGTAAATATCTGGGATTTCATTGATATTGCTGTAAACCCAATAAATACAAATCAAGTTGCTGTTGCAACCTATTCTGAAGAACCTTTAAGTATTTTCAATAATGATTCTGTCACACTTTTTAACAATACAAACTCAACTTTAAACTTCACCGAAATCGGAAATGGATGGGCATTGGCCTCAAGTGTAACATACGACCCAAATGGGAACCTTTGGGTTCTAAACGGATATACTGAAAATCCTTTGAATGTTATGGATTCTGATGGCGTATGGATGAATTTTGATTGTGGAGTAAACGCCAGAAATATTTATACGACTAAACTGATTGTCGATTTCAATGACCATTTATGGTTTGCCTCTGAAAACGAAGGTCTTTTTGGTTACAATTACAACGAGACCTTAAGCAACCCGGATGATGATTCATATATTCAATTGAGCACCGGCATTAATTCAGGGAACCTTCCTTCTAAAAACGTAACTGCAATTGCTGCTGATTTTGATGGAGAAATTTGGATTGGAACAGACGCAGGCTTTGCCATATTGTACAATGCCGCTAATGCCTTTTCTTCAAGTCCCGGAGAATATGACGCTCAACGAATAAAAGTGTCCTTTGAAGGAAATATTGAATACGTCTTGGGCAATACACATATCACCGACATAGAAGTAGACGGAGGTAACCGAAAATGGATTGCTACTGCCAATGCAGGAATTTTATTGCTGAGTCCAGATGGATCAGAAATCATAGAGCAGCACACAAGTGAAAACTCTCCCTTGATTTCAAACAATATTTTTGACCTTAAACTTGATCAAACAAATGGCGAGTTATACATTATAACCGATCAAGGACTGGTTTCTTATAGAACAAGTGCTAGCTATGAAGATCCTTCTTATGAAAGCTGTGTTGTCTTTCCCAATCCTGTTAGACCAGGGTATGCGGGTCCAGTAACCATACAGGGAATCCGTTACAACTCAGATGTTAAAATAACAGACGCGGCGGGTAATTTGGTGTATGCCACGACATCAAATGGAGGAACAGCAACTTGGGATTGTAGATCTATTAATGGGCAGCCAGTGGCTACGGGTGTTTATTTTATTTGGACCGCAACAAACGCAGGAAAAAATAAAAAGGTGGGTAAAGTTCTGATAGTAAAATAAATGACGTTTTCATTGGTGATAATCATGAGTCTTAAAATAATCTAAAACCCCTTCTTTTATTAAATGCTGCTGTTGTGTACTGCTTATAGCGGGTAAATTGTGAATCAATTCAAAATGAGGCCAACCCTCTTCATCTCTACCCTTATATTCGTAATATCCATAGGGAACCAGTAGCGTACATATCGCTATATGGATTAAATCCGTTTTCTCTTGTTTTGAATATTTTTTGTGACCGTGACCAAGCTCATTGACACCAATTAGAAAAAGTACTCCATGTATGTCTAGATCTTCTCCGAAAGATTGCTCCAAATGAGACTTTAAGTTTTGAAATCGTAACTCAATATCGTGGTCCATAGCGAACAAATTTAATCCTTAAAACATAAAAAGACCTTTAAATTCAATTCAGATGGAAAATAGATTTTCGCTTCGTATCAGAGTTTGTGCCGATGTAGACAGTAAAATCACCAGATTCCGCTTCCCATTTGTTTTGAGCACTGAAAAACTTCAACGTATCTTCAGTTATAAGAAACTTTACTTTTCTTGACTCTCCTGGCTGGAGTTCTATTAACTCAAAACCTTTTAACTCTTTAACAGGTCGTGTTAAACTTGCATAATGATCATGAATATACATCTGAACGACTTCTTTTCCCTTATATTTTCCTGTATTTTTAACGTTAACCGAGGCTTCAATATAACCACCTGCAGAAAACGCATTTGAGCTCAACTTAATGGCAGAATATTCGAAATCGGTATAACTTAAACCATACCCAAAAGGGTATAAAGCTGTATTCTTCTCATCCCCATAATGTGACCAAAAAACACTACCAGTATCTTTTCCATCAGCACCAGGCCTACCCGTATTTTTATGGTTGTAGTAGATTGGGCATTGCCCCACACTTCGAGGAAAACTCATGGGTAATTTTCCGCTTGGATTATAATCACCATAAATTACCTGCGCAATAGCATTTCCACTTTGGGAACCCAGATGCCAGGTCTCTAATATAGCAGGTATATGTTCTTCGGCCCATGTTAATACCAAAGGACGTCCATTCATTAAAACCAATACTATATTAGTATTTACTTTATAAACCTCCTCAAGAAGCTCTTGTTGAAACCCTGGTAGATCAAGCTTCGACCTACTTCTCCCCTCTCCGGACTGAAGACCGTATTCTCCAAGAACCATCACAACAACATCCGCTTTTTTAGCCACTTTAACGGCCGCTTTAAAACCGCATTTATCTTCTGTATTAATTTGTACTTCCTGATGAAATGCTGGAATGGAATTTACAAGCCTAACCCCTTGCTGATGGACAATTGTGTTTCCACTGTACAATTCTAAACCTTCTAAAACAGAAACTGCAGAATTATTTTCTGCTGCAATTCGCCAATTTCCTAAAGGGCTATTTTTATCAGCTGCTAAAGGCCCTATAAGGGCAATCTTTTGACCCTCTCTTTTGAGAGGCAAAAGACCTCCTTTATTCTTCAGTAGAACAATAGATTTTTTTGCCATATCTAAAGCACCATCTATCATCTCTTGAGAACGCATAATTCTTTTTTCGCGTTCTTCGTTACAGTAGCGAAATGGATCATCAAATAGGCCTAGTTGAAATTTAACCTTTAATATGCGACGAACAGCATCGTCTATGGTCTCCTCTTTAACCCTTCCTTCACTGACTAAAGACGAGAGTTCATTCACATAAGCGTAGGACTCCATATCCATATCTGAACCCGCATTAATACTCAATTCTGCAGCATGATTCAGGTTTTTGGCATAACCATGATCAACCATTTCTTTTACAGAACCCCAATCGGATACTATAAATCCATCAAAGGCCCAATTAGCTTTTAAGATTTGACGTTGTAAATAAGTATGACCCGTAGACGGAATCCCATTCAAATCGTTAAAGGCATTCATAAATGTTTTTACCCCCGCTTTTACGGCGGCCTTAAAAGGTGGCAGCACAATATTGTGAAGGGTGTAATCACCAAGATCGACGGTATTGTAATCACGTCCTGCCTCTGCAAATCCATAAGCTGCAAAATGTTTTGCACATGCGGCAATGGTTAAGGTATCGGATAAATCTTTTCCTTGAAAACCTAAAACACGTGCCTCCGCAATCTGACTTCCTAGAAAAGGATCTTCACCTGCACCTTCCATGACCCTACCCCATCGTGCATCTCTAGATATATCTACCATGGGTGCAAAGGTCCAATTGACTCCTGCTGATGCCGCTTCTTTTGCCCCTAGCGAGGCCGACTTCCGAATGGCATCAAGGTCCCAACTTGAGGATTCTGCTAATGGAATAGGACTGATCGTTTGGTAACCATGAATCAAATCAAAACCGATAATCAAAGGAATGCCTAGACGGGTATCATTTACTGCAATATTTTGGACAGCCTTTACTTCTTTAGCACCACGAACATTCAACATGGACCCAATCAATCCATTCGCCAAATCATTGTATTTCTCTTTAGCATTTCCCTCATTAGGAACTGGTCCCGTCACATCCCAAAAACCATTATATTGGTTCATCTGACCAATTTTTTCATCTAAGGTCATTATAGATAACAAGAACTCTACCCTTTCATCTAAGGTCAATGCCGTATCATTAATGACGCTTTTTTGCAGAACGAACGCTGTTGATTTTAAATGGTCATTTAGTGAGTCTCCCTTATCAGTAATCTGAGAAAAAAATACACTTATTAAAAGAATAAAAACAAAGGCAATGATTAATTTCATATTTGGTCATTCTATATAATGAGTCATAAAGATAACAATGTAAAAATGGGGAGTAAGCTCCCCATTTCTAACAAACAATTAAAAAAATTATTGCTTAACAATTCTACTGGTAGAAATAGAGCTTTCCGTTTCTACGATGATTGTGTATACTCCATTTAATATATGTTCCAAATTAATTGTTTTCATATTGTCATTTGCCTTTTGAGTAACTACTGTTTTACCCGAAAGGTCTATCACTCGAATGTACTTCATAATTTCACTAGAATTGATTTGGATTTCCGAATTAAAGGGGTTTGGCGCAACCGTAAATAGATCAGAATGCTCCAATATACCTACTGCACAAGGATCACAACTCGCCCAACAAACTACACCTAAAACAGGATCTCCTGTTTCCACTAATAAATAACGGTTAATAAACTGACCTGAAGGATCTGTAACGGTACAGGACTCCCCCCCAGAAAACTCTTCAGCAACCGTCCAACCGTCTACGGTATATTTGTATTCAATTTCAGAACCAACAACTAAGGGAATTGTGAGTTTCCAAAGTCCGCCTCCCACGTCAAACATTGGATTACAATCTCCGCACCAATTATTGAATGTACCGTTTAGGTAAACCGTCCCCAAAGAACCTCCATACTGGGACATATCAACATTAAAAGTTACTTGAGAATCACTTCCAGTACCCCCAGGGCAAGCCTCACAACTGGCAAAACATACGACAGGGAGTATTTCTGTACCTACCACGTCAAGAAATCTATTTGTAAATCCACCGTCTGTGACCGTACAGGGCTCTCCCCCTGAGAATTCTTCTTGGTCCGTCCAACCATCTACAGTAAACTTATACTGAATGGTACCTGCATCCAAAGGCAAGGTTACCTTCCATATGCCATTACCAGCATCTGTCATTGGATTACAATCGCCACACCAACCGTTGAAGGTCCCATTGATATATACTCCTGTGTTAATTGTCCCCGTATAGTCACTCATGTCAACGCTAAAGGAAATATCATTGGTGGCTGGTCCAGCAGTTGTTCCGGATTTCTGATAAACAAATCTCCAATATCCTGGTCCAAAGTTTATATCGGCCGTCATTGTATTACCATCAGGAGAAAAAGAAATCATATATGTTCGAACACCAGTCTCTGTTGCAGCAGGCAACTCTCCGCCGTTCAAAACTTTAGGAAGTCCTATGTGAGCTCCCATACCTGTTAAGGTCAATTCTCCGGCTCCGGCGTCATATGACCATGTTCCAGTGGCGTCATTGTGAGGAGCGACTGGAGTACCACATTCTTCTGCTGCTACTCCCTGCCATGACTCAAGCCATGTGTCAGCACCCATGCCGTTTGCAAAATCTCCATTTGATGAAAAAGTTACACTATCATCCCACAAACAAGCTCTGCCAGTGATATCCGCACTAGAATTAGACCACCAGGAGCCATCCCCAATATTGGGTCCAACGGCCAATGCCCCTTCCTGTTCGGCCAAATACCACACCCCTTCAAATTGAGAAAAAGATGTAGAAGTTATTAATAGAAATAAGAGTGTAAAAAAATTTTTCATGTTAATTTCTTTTGTTGTTAATATCACTAAATTATTAATAATAAGTGTAAAAATGACCTTAAGGCTTGCTTTTTTTATAAATGAACTAAATCAGTCTTGTTTAAGGTTGTATTTTGTCTGTTTTAGATCTTAGAAACCAAGCGAAAAATGCGAGATATGCAAAACAAAATGCCCCTATGAAAAATGA
>MDTD01089022.1_pt1 | contig 22027 bp, 17 predicted proteins | sample 811221 | NCBI WGS metagenome assembly MDTD01 (sample SAMN05326646, study PRJNA326480) | marine metagenome | isolation source: seawater | place: Pacific Ocean: South West | collected 2011 | reverse complement strand
TTATCCAGATACTTTTTGTTTGCATGTACTCGCGTATCGCTTGCTGGCCACTTTCTTTACCTAATCCTGAACGTTTGAACCCCCCAAAGGGCGAGACAAAACTGACTGCTCGATAAGTATTGACCCAAACTGTGCCTGCTTGAATACGTTTAGAAATTTCAAGGGCGCGACGAATACTCTGTGTCCAAACACCTGAAGCAAGACCATAAACGACATCATTAGCAATTTCGACCGCGTGGTCGTCATCTTTAAATGGAATTACTGATAATACCGGTCCAAATATTTCTTCCTGAGCAATGCGCATTGAGTTTTTTACACCCGTGTAAATTGTCGGCTGGACAAACCAACCATGCTCAAGGGATGGGTCGTCGGATTTGCTACCACCCAGCACACATTCTGCTCCATCTTCTTTCGCTATATCAAAGTAACCAAGAATTTTCTGAAATTGCGGCGGTGTCGTCACGGGGCCAACCTGTGTTTCTATTGACATAGGATCGCCCATTTTCGCGGTTTTAGCTAATGTAATTAGCCTATCCACAAACTCATCATGAATACTTTCTTGAACCAAGAGGCGAGATCCAGCTATGCATGTTTGCCCAGTAGCCGCAAATATGCCCGATATCACACCTTTAACTGCATTCTCGATCTCGCAATCATCAAACACAATGTTCGGTGACTTACCGCCAAGCTCAAGACTAACCTTTTTAAGACCGCTGGCAGCATTTTCGTAAACCCGAGTTCCACTAACCGTGCCGCCGGTAAAAGAAACCTTTGCAACTTTTTCATGCGCCACAAGTGCCTCACCTATTTCTTTACCATAGCCGGAAACAACATTTATGACACCCGGTGGAATGCCTGCCTCCTCAACTAATTTTACAAACTCAAAAGTAGATGCAGAAGTGTATTCTGATGGCTTTATCACTACCGTATTGCCGGCTGCCAAAGCTGGAGCAAGTTTCCAAGCAGTAATCAATAACGGAGAATTCCAAGGCGTTATTGCAACGCACACCCCTAGTGGCTCATGAACAGTAAAATTGAATGTGTCGGGCTTATCAATCGGCAAGACTGATCCCTCAATCTTGTCAGCTAATCCACCAAAATAATAATACCATTGGGGAATATAGCCTAGCTGTGCACCCATTTCTGCCATGAGCTTGCCATTGTCTTGGACTTCAATGGCTGCAAGCTTTTGGGAATTGGCAGCAATGAGGTCCCCCAACTTACGCATCAAGGTACCGCGCTCTGTAGCTCCCAAATTAGGCCAAACACCAGATGTATAAGCTTTGAATGCAGCCGAAACAGCACGATCAGCATCCGCAGCATCTCCGCGAGGAACTTCGGCCCACGGTTTTCCCGAATAAGGGTTGTAACTTTCTATCCAATCATCGTTGGATGGGTCTACCCACTCACCATTTATGTAATGCTGATAGCGCTTCAGAGCTGCCATCAGTACCTCCTATATTCTGCTTCTACCTTTTCTACACACCAATTACACCCGGTATTGGCCCCCAGCGCAAGTTACTCCGGTTTTTCTAAGCAATGCTCCGTGCCGGCCCAACCATCTGACGCGAAACTAATTTCGCATATAATCCCTTATTTGAAAGCAATTCGTCATGCGACCCAACCTCGGAAATAGAACCGTTTTCAAGCGTTATTATTAAATCCGCTTCACGAATTGTCGATAGTCGATGCGCGATAACGAGCGTGGTGCGATTTGCCATTAATTCTTTCAAGGCGTCTCGCACAGATGCCTCACTTACAGCGTCGAGATGACTGGTTGCCTCGTCCAAAATAAGCACAGGTGCGTCTTTGAGGAATGCACGCGCAATCGCAACTCGTTGACGCTGCCCTCCAGAAAGATGCATGCCACGCTCACCAACAGGGGAATCCAATCCACCTGGCACGGTTGAAACGAAATCTCCAAGCGCAGCTCTTTGTACCGCCTTATTAACCTCAGCATCACTAGCGTCTGGCTTGGCCATTAATATATTGTTCTTCAAGGTGTCGTTGAAAAGATAGGTATCCTGAGCGACGAGTGCTATTTGCCGACGTAGGTCATCAAGCGCAAATTCGCGAAGATCAAAGCCATCCATCGTCACCCGGCCATTATTTGGGTCCCAAAATCGCATCAAGAGGTGTGCAGTGGTACTTTTGCCTGAACCCGATGGACCCACTAGTGCCACAGTCTTACCGGCAGGAATGGTGAATTTAATATCATGCAGAGCATCCTGCTTGCGCCCAAAATAACGAAACGATACTTTTTCTAGAGCCAGCTCTGCCCCGCCCACATTTGTTGGCATTGTTACGCCCGGCCCATCCGTTACATCAACCGGCTCGCCATGAACTGCGTAAACCCTGCGTGTCGATCCGAGTGTGTCAGCAAGGTGTCGACCAATATGGGCAATTTCTGAAATCGGTAAAAACGCAGCCATCGCAAGAATGGTCAAAAGGGGTAAATTAGCAGGTTCAAATGACCCAACTGTGACAAGGTGAGCACCAGTTGTGATGACGGCAAGACCACCGAGGCCGATAGCGGTTTCTAACATGGCCGCCTGTGCAGTCATATCTGAGAAGAAAGGAAGACGAACTTGATGGTGTTCCCGCACCTTCTGAATAAACTCAATCTCACGTCGTCGTTCCGCCTGAAATGCTGTAATTTCTGCTAGCCCCTGGACCGTATCTACAGCATGAGCATTTAAGTTCCCTAGTACTTCCCGCGCACGCGATGCCAACCGGTCAATACGCTTACGCATAAGAAAGGGACTTAAAGCAACCCACGCTAGGAACGGAGCAAGCGCTAATGCAAGTTGCCACCCTTCTACTATCAATACTGTAAAAACAACAAATGGAACCAAAACCGCTACAAATGCCGGTGCAATAGTGTGTGCAAAAAAATACTCGATTGTCTCGACATCCTGTGTCGCCATGCTTACAAGGTCACCAGTACGTCTTCTAAGCAAATAAGATGGTGCTAAAGCCTCAAGTTTTTCAAACAATTGGATCCGCATCTCTGCAAGCATCCGATAAGCAAAATCGTGGGCAAGCCAGCTTTCGAGCCAATGGAGGACACCTGCCATGGGAGCGAGAATACCGAGCCATATTAGATACACCTCGAATGGTCCGTTTAGCTTAATTGCACTTACTGCTAACGCACCCATCACGCCCACACCAATAAATGCGCAAACTCGCGCCACACCTAGTATGAACGTCGCCAACAATTGAATACGCCAAGGTCCCGCGAAACTCAATAATTCACGGAATACATCTAACCAGCCCATTCCATTTGCTCTGAGTATAGCATCAGTGGGCTCACTTTGTGCTTCAGCCTCAGCAAGACAACCAAAGTCATTCGTTTTCATCGTTTGGTTAGGTGTGGTGTCGTCTGTGCCGAAATATGGAACCTGATATTCCCCTACTTGAGCTGCCTGTACAGCCATTAATTTGTGATAAATTCCGCCAGCAGCAAGCAACTCCTCATGATCTCCTTGCTCACAAACTTTTCCATTTTCTAAGACCAATATTCTGTTAGCACCTATAACACTAGAAAGGCGGTGAGCAAAAATTAACACCGTTCGGCCTTGCATCAATCGGTCAAGCGCTTCTTGAATAATCGCCTCATTTTCAGCATCTACGGACGACAAGGCTTCATCAAGCACTAATATCGGCGCATCGCGCAACAAGGCTCTTGCGATAGCGATACGCTGACGCTGGCCGCCCGAAAGTCTAATGCCACGTTCGCCGATGGTAGTTTCATACATCTGTGGTAATTGTTTGATAAACTCGTGTGCATTAGCCGAAATTGCCGCGGCTTTTACTTCATCTTCTGTGGCGTCTGGCTTCCCTAGGCGGATATTATCTTCGACTGTTCCATGGAAAAGATAGGTGTCTTGATTTACGACTGCCATTTGTTTGCGGAGATCCTCCAATCGCAAATCACATAACTCAGTTCCACCAAGTAGAATCTCACCCGCACTCGGATCATATTGTCGGAGTAACAACTTGACAATCGTCGACTTACCACAACCAGATGGTCCTACTATGCCGATCCTCTCCCCTCGAGCTACTTCAAAACTCAACCCTCTATGTGCCTTGCGTCGAGAATTGGGGTAAGAAAAATTAACGTTTTTGAATGAAATTGTTGGCGATAAATTGGGAGTTGGTTGAGCGTCGACGCATTCTTGAATTCCGGGTTTCGAACCTAAGAGCCCCAGCATCATATCTGCTGCCGACCTTCCGGTCATGCCAGCGTGAAGTAATGACCGCATATCGCGAAGAGGACGGTAAGCCTCGGTACCCATCATGAGGATAATCAATAAAGCAGTAAGCGAAATTTCTCCTTCAACCAACCGGTAGGCTCCTAATGTTAGGGTCGCCGCAACACCTACGGCAATACCAGCATCTGTTAAACCACGCGCAATCTGATTCGTAGCGAGGACCCACATGGTTGAACGCAGTAGTGCCTTAGCCTTCAGCGCTAGATATGATGCACGTCTCTTAGCTTGACCAAATGCCTTCAGTGTTCCAAGCCCCTGAACCGCGTCCAGAAATTCTGCAGCAAAGGCTTTGAACGCAATTGAGCGTTGCCGCGAATTTCCCGCTTCCATTTTATGAAAAATCTGCGGCCCAACCAGTGTAACTAAAGCTGCCCCAAGCATTACTAACGCGACGGAAGTATCCAGAAATGCAACACCCACGAAAATTCCGAGCGGCGTTATAGTGGCGATGCAAAGCTGTGGTATGTATTGGCCAAAATAAATTTCTAACTGCTCAACGCCGTCAATCATGGCAGCTATTACTGAACCTGTTCTTTCGTTCCCAAAATAAGATGGTCCGAGTGCGACTACCTGTTTGTACAATATTTTGCGAATATGCACCTGAACCTTCGCTGCTGTCTTGTGCGCGATCATGTTGCGCCAATATTCAAGCCAACCTCGGCATAACATCACGACCGCAATAATTGATATGGGCAGCAACAATTGAGTTAGTGGTGTGCCCTCCCAGACCTGCCCCAACAACCAGCCAAGCAAAGCCAAACGCCCCACACCGAATGAGGCTGCTAGCAATCCAACAAGGACTGCGGCTAAAATGCGTAAGCGCACGCCTTTAGTATATGGCCATAATCTGGAGTCGAAATACATGCGCTACAACAATAGTTTGAAAACAGCTTTAATCATGTGATGTCATGAATTTGAGCATTTTTTCGTTCATTTTGTTTGATGCCTCATAAATTGCCCAATGACCAGCACCCTCAATGATTTCAGTTTTTATTTTAAGACCTCGGGCAGTAATTTGTTCGTCGTATGATTGGATATAATGGGGGTAATACTGGTCTGCTGTGCCCCAATAAGTACAAATTTGTGCCGCCGATTCAACCAACGCATCTGGCAGGGTTAGACGACGAGCAAAATGGTGGGCTTTCACTCTGGCTCGCGGCGCATTTTTAGCCTGAGTATAAAGAGCAAGGTCGTCAACTACTCTCGGCCCGCTAAACATAACTCGACCTAGGTTGTGTCGATGCGCCTCAATGATCTCTTCCGGATCTTCCAAGCGTTTCCAGTTGATTAAACCTTCCACCATAGTGCGTTGGCCAGTCAATCGAGCCGCACCTATCATGGCAAATGTCTTGAGACGAGCACCCAAGCCTATTGCCATGTAACCACCCAATGTACTGCCATAGGAGAAACCCGCCATATGACATCGCGTTTTAGGCCCTATTAAGTGATCCAGGCCTGAGTTCATAATAGAAGCTATCCCATCCATGGAATGCGGTTCCGGCGGTACCGAGGAGTCCCCCAACCCAGGGGCATCCGGAACAAGGATCCGATATTTTTCGGAGAGAAATGGTATATTTTTGATCCAGTGAGTCCAGCTTCCATGATTGCCATGCAATAGCAGTAAAGGATCACCATCTCCCCAAATATGCCATATCACATGGCCATCGCCACATGGTGTATAAGCAATCTCGGCCGCATTCTCAAAACGAGCCACACACTCCTCTGGTGTTTCATCGATGCGCGGAAAGCCGCCACTCAGAACATCATTTTCCATTGGTATTACTAAATCTAATCATGTGCCTGAAACCACTCCATTAACCATTCATTGACGGTTGTGTATGCCTCATAGGGTGACCAGTGGGACACATTGGCTATGGTCTTTACATCAAGCTCGATATTGTTTCCGTCAATAAGTTCTGTTTTGCTTTCAAGAAATGCCCTAAAGAAACCGTCTTCGGTTCCCCAGATATTTAACATAGGTACCCCTCTCAACCCAATAAGAGCGTTTATCAAGCTATCGCGGGGAATAAATTCCTTCGTACGTATGCGTGCACGTGGCGCATTTTGACTTTGCAGGTAAACAGCTAGATCGTCGATACACTCTGGCTTTGCGATCATCATCTCAGCGAGATTGTGTCTGTGTGCCTCCCACCTATCTTCATCTGTTGATGCGCGGCGCCAGCTTTTCATGACGCGCGGAATATCTGCAGTTGCTGTCAATCGTGCAGATGCGCACATCGTCAATGATTTCACACGCTCTTTGAGTCGAAGCGCTGTATTAGCAGCAATGGCGCTTCCATAGGAAAACCCTATAAAATGAATCGGTACTTTTTCGGAAATTAAATCCTTAATCCCAATTTCGAATGCATCTATGATACACTCCAGGCTGTAAGGAGATGGAGGCAGGGAGGAGTCTCCAAGCCCCGGAGAATCTGCGCAAAAAACGGAGTATCTTTCAGCTACAACACTGATATTTCGGATCCAGTGGGTCCAGGAGCCGTGATTGCCATGAAAAAAAAGCACTGGATCACCATCACCCCATTTTCTCCACACCATACTTCCATCACCGCAAGGGGTATTTAAGATCTTTGCTGAAGTATCAAACCGAGCAACACAATCTGCCGGCGTTTCCCCATGCCGGGGAACACCTCCTTTAAGAGCCTCTCGTTGTTTTTCAAATAGCATGCAAGCTCAATCCCTTAACATTTCTAATGCTAGCAAGTTAAATTGTGCAGCTGCTTCATAAGGCACCCAATGACCAGCCTCAGGAATGACTTCAAATTCACAACCAGGTTGTATCCGTTCAAACACGTTGCGACGTTCATACATGTAATCCCTAGCGTAGACATCCTTTTCGCCCCAGATGCCATATAAACTGCCCTTCAACTTCGGCAACGCATTGAGCAGCGCCGGTGTGCTCGCAATATGACGAGACTTCATTCGGGATCGCCGAGTATTCCTATCTTGGATGCAGATTGCCAAATCGTCGACATTTTGTGGATTTCCGAACATAATGATCTCGAGATTACGTTGATGGCAAACAAGTCGTTCTTTTGAAGTATTTGATTTACGCCAATCCTGTAAACCGGAAATGGGTCCTTTTCTGCAGTCAAGACCATTCGACCCCACTATTAGCAATTTGTGTACGCGTTCGCCCTGCCATACCGCTGTATTGCCGGCCATAATTCCCCCAAATGAAAACCCACACATTCGCAGCTTTTCACAATTTGGAATTACCTGCTCTATGCCATCAGAGATAATCTTGCTTATATTCGATGCATCGTGGGGCTCAGGGGCCACGGAAGAGTCTCCGTGGCACGGAATATCAGGGCACAATACCTGAAAATGGCCAGCAAGAAATTCGATATTTTTGATCCAATGCATCCAGCTTCCGAACCCGCCATGGAATAATATCAAAGGCTCGCCTTCACCCCAAACATGCCAGACCATTTCCCCTTCACCGCAATGCGACGTCTTTACATCCGACAATGATTCAATGTCCGCTATATATTCGTCAGCTTGCATTTGCTTGCCCAATTTCACCTTCGCCTTTAGGCGTAATTGCGCCTAGTTGTTCCAACCCTACCTTATTAAAAGTATTAGCCGCCTCGTACATAACCCAATGACCAACCCCCTCAATTACTCTGCAGTCAGCACCATTAAAGATACCTTTTATCACATCGATCCGCCCTTCCAGATCTGGCATAGCGTAAACATCGCCCCGCCCCCAAATACCACTTATGGGAATCTTAACCTGCTCAAGTGCCCAACGAAGCGTGTCAGTCCCCGCTATGCGGTAACTGCGTAGCCTTGCTCGGGAAATGTTTTCTGACTGAAGGTAAACTGCTCTATCATCAATATTATTTGGATTTCCAATCATTAAAATGCCAAGGTTATGACGGTGTACCTCCCGCCGCTCTTTCTCGGTCTTTGTGCCCCTCAATGATTTTGGCTCAGCAGGCAAGCCACTCCAGGGGCACCCCATCGCTCCTGCACCGACAAGAGTCAGGTGCTGAACGCGTGATCCCATGCGCAACGCGACGTATCCACTATTTATTGCTCCAAAGGAAAAAGCCAATATTTTAAAATGCGCTTTTTCTCCAATTAATGCATCAATGCCGTCACAAATTATTTGAGCTAAATGCCCTACAGAGGAACGAAAATTATTATTATCGAAAGGTATTGGCGGCTCAGCGGAGTCTCCCAACCCGGGCAAGTCGGCGATTAAAAGCGTAAAGTACCTTGCCAAACTGCGAATATTCAGAGCCCAATGCCGCCATGAACCAGCCCCTCCATGAAGCATTACTAGGGGGGGGCCACTGCCCCAAATGCGCCAAACCATGTGTCCATCTCCGCAAGCTGTTTTCCGCATCTCGCATTCGCTTAGTAATTCTTCCTCAAATGCCCTTGCCTCTTCCCAGCTACACATACAACACCCTCTATTATAAACAGTGAGATAAGAGGCCCTCCGCAAAAGGCCACATTGCTATATCGATGTCTATTCTTTGCGGACAAAAGTATTTTTTAGTTTTTGCGCGCACTTTTTACTGGCAAATGTTCTGCAAAGATTTCAAGACATTGTTGCAAAGTTCGATCTTTGTCGTAATTTTCCCTTGTTTCCTTAGCGATTGGTGTAGAATCAAGGAGTTCCATTGTTTCGGCTGCACCCTGATGGAAATGTGATGATGCCCCAGCTGCTCCCATAGTCTCAGCTATTTCCTCCATTTCACCAATCCACCGGCCTGCATCCAGCGGCAACCGAGGCAACATCTTTTCGATATCAGCCCAAATACTCGGACGACTCTGTTTGAGAGCGGTATGAAGCTGTTCTGAAACGCCAAGCGCTTCCGCAGTTACGAGCGCTGTGGTATAAAGTGTCCAACTTCCTTTGGTAATAGCCGCGTAACACATTTTTGCAGCTGAGGCTTTACCAATCTCAGTACCAAGATCTATAACTTCAATGTGTGGGCCGTTAATTTCCATCACTGCCTTGGTATTAGGGCCGCTGACATACATGCTAGTTGGCCGCTCGCGAGTACCGGGTCCTGGACCAACAATTCCAGCATCAATATAGTTAGCTCCAGCGTCAATAATATGCTTGCCGACAATCTTGGAGGTTCTAGGCGATATAGCATTGCAATCTGCGAAGTGCGGTTTGGATCCTGTTCTTTCCATTGCTTTAGCTATTTCTTTCGCAATGCCCTCCGAGTTAGCCGGTGGCATTATAGATAAAATCAAATCGCCTTCGCGAACAACATCGTCAATCTTACCCACATCCTCAAAATTGGCCTTCAGCGCCAGCTCCTTAGTGCGTTCGCTACGCCCATCAAGACAAGTGATTATTCGAAATCCTGCCCTGTCGAGCGCAATGCCGTAATTATGCCCCATATCACCGGGGCTTAAAACTGCTACTGTTTCTATTGTCATCACCGATCCTCTCATGGCTTGCTATTTGTTAAATGGATAATAGCTAGGGCATTATACATCCCACTGTTATTATTGGTCTTAACATAGCAGACGCCCCTACTAGAAAAATGGCAGTTGGACGTGCTAAGATGGCAGAAAAGAAGATGATAATACTAAAATAATAATAATGTAGTTAATTTTTTCATCGTACAGGGAGTTCACTATGAAATTCAAAGTATTTATGGCAGCAAGTGCTTTTGCTATAGCCTCTGTCGCTTTACCAGCCCTTGCAGTATTCCCAGAGAAACCCGTAACACTTGTTGTCGGATTTGGTGCAGGTGGTGGAACAGACTCGTACGCCCGTGCGCTCGCTTCTGTTGCTCCTACCTTTATAAATAACCAGCCACTTATTGTGGTAAATAAACCTGGCGGGTCAGCCATCCCTGCGGCAAAATATGTTGCTGATTCTACACCGGATGGCCATACCCTTTATCTTGCTTCTGGCGGCTCATTTTATTTTTCTACGCAGTTTCGCAAGGCGCCAGTTGATCCGTTCAAGGATTTCAAGATCGTTTGCATGGTTGGGCGTCTTTTACCTGCCTTATTTGTTCACCAAGCCAGTAAATTTAAAACCGCTAAAGAATTAGTCGATCATGTCAAAGCAAATCCGGGGAAATTAAGATACTCAACTCCGGGTCGAACCACAACTTGGGGTATTGCTGGACTGGCCTTTGCTAAAAGAAACAATATGAATGCGGTTGATGTGCCAGCAAAAGGTGGAGCGCCAGCGCGCGGTCTTTTAATTGGCAAACAAGTTGATTTTTCCGTTATTGGTGTTCACCTAATAAATGGCTTCCAAGATCAGGTCCGTGCTCTTGGTCTGATTTACCCTGAGCGTGATCCTAATAACAAAAAAGTCCCCTCGGTAAAAGAACAAGGGCTTAACCTCCTCGAAGTGTTCACGCCGATGATAATTATGGCTCCAAAGGACGTTCCTGACAGTATTATTTCGTCGCTAGATACCGCTTGTAAAAATATGACGAGCCATAAAGCGTATGGCAAACTTCTCAAGAAGGCAGGTTTGCCGGCTAAATACCAATCAGGTCCTTCAACAGCCAAATATTACAAAGAGCTTGCTAAAGGGTGGAAGCCACTTGTGGACGAGTTGAAAGCAGCACGCAAAAAGAAAAAGTAACTGGAAACAAATTTCGTGTAGTGGGGGGGGGTTGTAAGAACTCCACCCCTCACTTCATTTTCTTTTTTTTCTGACTTTCAGCAAGGTGTAGCATGTCGGCTCGCAGTAATTTTATTTCGAGTATTGTGATGCTTAGCGTCACCCTCGTGTTTTTTTGGCAAATTTTTGCAATCGAAGAGGATCCATTTGGCCATGGCATGGACCCTGATACGTTCCCGCTATCGGTTGGCATTGTTCTTATTGGACTCTGCGGCAGCTTTGTTCTGTCCTCTTTTTTTGCAATGCAAAAAGAGAAAAAGCAGAATGGCTCCACTATACCATTCACCCTATTTGGTCGCCTAATCTGCAACCTACCATCCGAGGTTCATCTCTTCGTTGTATGGGTAATACCGATGGCGGCCATCGCTTTTGTATATGTCGGACTTATGACGTTGATCCAGTATCTGGTTCCATCGATTATTTGCCTGTCCGCAACCCTAGCGCTCTTTGGCAATCGTGGCACACGAATGTTGTTTGTAATTCCAACCATTTCAATGACCTTATATTATGTGATTTTCTTTGGCATTTTACGACTATCTGAGCCACGTGGACTGATATTTGAATTCGATAACTACTATATTTTCGGAACTCTACGAAAATTGATTGGCATTTGACGGACGGAGATCAATATGGACCATCCCATTGTCGACGGTTTTATTTCGTTGTTTTCTAGTGGCTGGGCAGTTTTTTATGCAATCCTTGGCACCACCATTGGCCTTCTAGCTGGCGCAACCCCCGGCCTCACTGCGTCAGCAGCGATTTCTATGATTATACCCTTGTCATTTTATCTGGAACCGCTTTCCGCCCTGGTTTTTGTATACACGATTGGAAAATCCGCGAGCTTTGGTGGCTCGATTCCAGCAATACTATTCAACACCCCTGGCACTCCTCAAGCGTCCGCAACTCAGATCGAAGGATATCCTCTCACTAGGCAAGGGAAACAAGGCAAAGCTCTCAAAATGGCTGTTATAGCGTCTGCTGCTGGCGACACATTTTCAGAATGTCTTCTAATTTTTGGCGCTGCCTTCATCGCGGTTTATACCGCACGAATGGGGCCGCCAGAGATTTTTGCAGTTTACTGCACGGCTTTTGTAATTATTGGCAGTGTAATAGGAGCCTCGATCATGCGGGGTTTAATCAGCACAGTCTTTGGAATTTTGTTGTCAATAATTGGACTTGACCCGATAAGCTCTTTGCCTCGCCTTACTTTTGAAATCAACATGCTAGAGACCGGCATAGGGCTAGTACCTGTGTTATTAGGAGTGTTTGTTGCCTCAGAAGTCTTTGTGCAAATTGCAGACCGCGGTGCATTGGGTTCAGAGCGCATGATGTCTGAGAAATCGGATGTACCTGCGGATAATTACGTAACATGGTCGGACCTGAAACGGTGCGTGCCAGTCATGGCAAAGTCAACAGGGATGGGTACGATCATCGGGATGTTGCCTGGTGTTGGCGCATCAGCAGCTTGTTTTGTAGCCTATGCTGAGGCACGACGAACGGCCTCACCTAGCGACAAATGGGGAGACGGAGAAGTAAAGGGTGTTGCCGCAGCAGAAGCCGCAAACAATTCGGTTTCAGGTGCGAACATTATACCACTTCTAACACTTGGAATACCCGGAAGTGTCGCTGCCGCATTGCTAGGAGGAGTGTTTTTAATACATGGCATGCACATTGGGCCACGTATTTTTGTCGAGGAAAGGGACACGATCTATGGTCTGTTTGCTTCTGGATTACTTTGTATAGCGACTTACTACGTGATGGGGTACTGGGGAGCAGGTCTGATAGGCCGGGCCATGGCCAAATTACCAATGCGCGTTATTTATCCCTTTATTTTTCTTACTTCAATTGTTGCGGTTTATGCTCTGCGCAACCAAATGTTTGATGTGATGATGATGTTGGTCTTCGGTTTCGTTGGTTACTTTTTTAAGAAATTTGACTACAGTTTACCCGCATTTATTATCGCATTTATCCTAGGGCCTGGGGCGGAGCGTGCATTACGCCAAGCCTTGCTACTCCATAATGATGGGCCAATGATTTTCCTTGAACGTCCTTTAGCAATCTTTTTTATATTCCTAGCTGCGCTCGTTATCGGAATTCGGATTTGGCAAACAACGCGCACAAGAAACTAACTGGATTGCAGGGTAAGTGCCCCATCAAGAATGGTCCGACAGGCAATGAAAATCGTTTATTGGCTTATGCTGCCTTAAAAATTAATTATTTTCCCATCAATACCTTCTGGATTTGCACAGTAGCTTCATCAACACGCATTTCGATTTCCTCATCGGAGATAGTGCTGAGAGGGTGTGTAATAGCCACTGGGTTGAGATCTCTCATACCCAATGCTGCACGCTGTTGGTGTGCTTCATGAAGAAATGTGGTTGTACAGATTACCGCCGTGGGAATTCGACACTTTTCAAGCGCAAACCCATCATGCATACAGCACGATGTGCATGAGCCTCAATCGCCAATAGCAGTAATTGCTATATCATTATGTTCGGCAATCTCAGCTATTAATGAAGCAGAAGCGACCTTAGAAAAACTATCCTTTTTGTAATAATTGATACTTTCAAAACTAAATTCTTCGTCGAGCCTTGACATAGTTTTACGCAACAGCTTTCCTGCATTCCATTTCGTATTATCAAGCACTGCAAGTTTCAGATGTAGAAGTGTTTTTGGTCGTGCGGAAACTGGTACAAAATCCGCCTCAGCTATACCGCGAGGATCATAGACAGCCTGTTGTTGAGTAGTTTCTTCTGAAATCATATTTTCTCTCCCAAACTTTTAATACTTACAAGCTTCATCACTACACCGTGTATCTGTTATTGCAGCCGACAAACCCGAAACAGAGCGTAATACCGGATTGGTCATATGACCCCACCCGGGAATAAAGGCAGAAAACCGACCTGCCTCTCCTCCGGCGACAAAAAGATGGATATGATCGGGTGAAGAAACAATGGGAATTCGATCTTCAATGCCACGTTTATACCATTTTGGGAGGTTGCGATTATAAATTTTACCGTAACGATGATTAAAAGCGATATCACCGAAACGGTTACCCGAATGCATCCAAAGAAAATTCCTTATGTCGCTACGGCTCCATCCTTTACTACTTATGGTTTTTGCGTGTTCTGGCCCCAAGACAATAGCGCAATGACCACCAGATACCGCGTTATTGTTAGCAAAAGTACTCATCGCAGAGGAGACAGATTCCAGAACTCCCTCGGGATCATCAGCAACATGGTTGGTGACTGAGTGGGGCGGTTCTGCTGCCATAACAAAAACTGTTGAATCGGAGTCATCAAATCCCTTGTCAACGTGATAAGGAACAAACGGGCTTTCTTCTTCATTTTCCGCGATACAGTATGCGTATTTTGCTGGAGACCCCAATGTCGATTTATCAAGATCCCCAGGCCATGCTCCACCAACATTTAGCAAAACCATGCGAACAGCACGGCCTATTGTGGCATTCGCACGATTACCTGACCCAAATGTATTATAACCAGAGTTCATCCCGATCTCACCTCTCACAGGTCCATTCACTACCAAAAGTGGTGAAGCCATATGAGTGGTTGCCTGCACACCATTCAGATTGAAGGCATTATCAGTCAAAGCTATTAATGCCGCACGTACCACCCTCGCATATGCCGGTTTACATCCAGCCATAACCAAGTTGATAGCGAGTGCCTCGGTCGTTAATGTGCCCCAGCGAGGTGGCACTCTGCATACAACACTTTCTGTTTCACCGCCCAACTCCTCTAACATCGCATCAATTTTTCCTGGCGTAGGAGGAACTACTGGTAATCCATCGGAGAACCCTTGTTCATAATACCACTCCACAAGGTCAATGCCGGAGGGCACATTGCTCTGCAAGGCTAGTTTTTTTCTGACAGTTGAAACCATATCCTCCCCCACATGATGTGACAAATCTTTTGTCGAGTGTTGCTAAATCAAACCCTAGATCAATCTGGCACAAAGTTAAGTGTTGGGTCCACATCACCTTCTTCCTCAATATCAATCTCAAGATTCTCAAGGTAACGACAAACCATCATATAAAATCCAATAATTAAAATTACTTCGTTCAATTGACGAGGGTTGAGATATTTTGAGATCGTGTCAAAAGTATTTTGGTGTGCCTTAATGGAGTGAACGACTTCGTCAGTAAATCGGATAGCGATATTCTCGATATAATCAAAAACTTCTTCATTCTCACCCGAACTCAGAGCTTTGATCTTATCTAATGAAACGCCAACATGACGAGCGATTTTTTCGTGCTGATAAATCTCGTAAGATGACTTCGACAGATGCCCAACCCGGAGAATGATAATTTCCCTCAAAACCGGATCAAGTTCAGACTTCATTAGAAGAGCATTTCCGAGCTTCATGAAGCCATAGTACGCAGACTCAGCATGAGCAAGCATTCGAAAAACATTCAGCATTGGGTTTATACGCGCCGCCAACGCTTGAACATCCTCTGAAAGTTCCGAAATGTCTGGATAAGCAATCCGTGCCATTAAAATATCCCATATGTTTGTAATTATGATTATATTGTTTGGCGGAAGCGTGTGGGAGTCGAACCCACCAGAAGTACCAATATACCCCTCTCCGGTTTTGAAGACCGGGCGCACCACCGGGCAACGTAACGCCTCCAATCGAGACCTTATGACGCGAGGAGCAAGTGATCAAGCGGCTATAAATTATTTCAAGGCTGAGCCAAAAATTTCTTGGTGAGAACATTCAACTTTCCTCTTGTCATCAATCCGCTTGGTAAATTTTTTTCTATCGAAGAACTCCAGCACTTCAATCGTCAAATTACGGCCTATAGTGGTGTTGTCTCTGTAAAACTTAGCAGTAAACATACCATCATCAGCCTCGTTAGCTAGTCGCTCTGCTATTGCTGCCAATGCTTGCACCGTCTCAGAAAGGAAATATCGATTATCCGAGATCCGATGGACAAGCCCCATCGTAGATGCGCGGGTAAGTAGCTCCTCTACTTTCTTGAGATCTATATTAACTTCAGCCGCTATCTCGCGAGTACGAGGAGGACGCAAGCTGTCATTCACTAATAACTTTGCTACTTGCTCCCACAGAGAAGCCGCCTTTCCTTCAAACTTGGGCCTGTATCCTGGCAAGCACAAAAACGCACCATTCTGAATAATTGAACCGGCCCGAATGAGATCAGTTATTGCTGCTGAAAAAATTGGCTGCTCAACAGGTGATTCTAGCGAACGCCGTAATCGCTCCTTCTCAGGGCCTGGCCTGTCTGGCCATCGTTGATGCCATGCTTCAAGACACTTGATAGATTCCGATTTTAATAGAGCCCAGCAATTTAGGGAAATACCAAGTTCCCCCTCGGCAGAACTTATGCAGATCATATCTGAATTCTGCCACAACATCTCAGCTTCTTTGTCGCATATATTCCAAAGGATCTTAAGACGGCTCAGGTTGACGCCGTTTCGTTGGCACTCCAATAACCTACCTAGCGCTTCTCCCCGATCCGAACATTCCAATGCTCTTAAGGTTCTGAAACGGAATGGTTTCCGTCTTCCTCTTTCAGAGGCAAATGGATCAAGCACCATACCTCCTGCGATAGTTCGACGTGCTGACTGATCACGAAGAACTAATCGATCTCCGTGCAAACATCCCAATTCCTCATCTAACACCAGCTGGACCAAACCTTGTTCTCCGGGAACTATCTTCTGGTGTTCTAAAACTGCCACCCGGCCAGTAATATCTTTAGCTCCAATGTGAATATGAACTGGCGTCCAGTGCATGAGTGGCCTTCTTTCTGACTTGAGAACAGTAATGGCGACATCAATACACGCTGTTGGCTGATGCAATCCGCTCTCTAATACCCAATCTCCACGCGAGACTGTCGCTCTATCGATTCCACTTCCTGTAACATTAAGAGCACATCGCTGACCTGCATACCCAATTTCACTCTCGGAATTTTGGGCATGGATTGAACGGATCCGCACATTTAGGCCTTGCGGCGAAACTACAAGGCGGTCACCCAATGCGGTCTTTCCTGAAAAAACAGTCCCAGTAACTATTAATCCTGCACCTGGGAGCGTGAAGACCCGGTCGATTGCCATCCGAAATTTTCCCGTTTTTGCCCTTGAAGCATTTTCCAAAGCCTTTTTTTTCAGATGCTCACTGAGCGCAAAAATACCTTCACCCGTCTGACCTGAGCATGGGAAAATAGGTTTGTTCTCCATGACTGTGCCAGCAACTAAATTTGCGATTTCTTTTTGTACTTCAGCTCGCCGTTCGTGATCGATCCGGTCCATTTTAGTTAATGCAATCGCGCCATTTTCAACACCAAGAAGGTTTAGAATTGCCAAGTGTTCCTTAGTCTGGGGCATAGGACCATCATCAGCCGCAATTACCATCAGTGCAAAATCGATCCCAGTCACCCCAGCTAACATATTTCGAATAAATTTCTCATGTCCCGGCACATCAACAAACCCAATTGTATGATTTTCATCCAATGACCGGTATGCAAAACCCAAGTCGATCGAAAGACCGCGTGATTTTTCTTCCGGCAGCCTATCCGTATTTACTCCGGTTAGCGCATGCACCAACACGGTTTTACCGTGGTCTATATGTCCCGCTGTTGCAACTATCATAGGTCAAGAGAACTTGAGTTGTTTTAACTGAGCCTCAAACTCCACGCGATTGTCTAGGCAACGAAAATCAAGTAAAAATTTATCTTCAGTAATACGGCCTATTACCGGTATCGGTAGATTTCGAAAAGCGGCGGCGAGTGCTTTCAATTTCGAACCACGACCCTTTTTCCCACCGACTGGCACAATTGCGAGTCCACCGCTTGGCAATAAGCTTGTTGGTTGTGAACCACTTCCTACTTGGCTTTTCATTTCGACGACGCCCACGGTCGCAGTTTTGTTCAGCACTTCGCTAACAGCGGGGGCTATCTCCGTTGCTTCATTTATTATATTCACCTTTGGCTTGGACAACGCCCTCAACGAAGGCAAGCGTTCAACCAAACAATCCGGATTTAGATAGAGCCTTAGCACTGCCTCAAGCGCAGCAATTGTCATCTTATCAAGCCTCAGTGCGCGTTTTAATGGATTTTTTTTAATCTTCCTAATGAGATCACCACGCCCTGCGATTATGCCGGCCTGAGGGCCTCCAAGCAATTTATCACTGCTAAATGTGACGAGGTCGGCACCATCGGCGATAGCATCTTGGGGTGTCGGCTCATGAGGTAAGCCAAACTGCGTCATATCAATTAGCATGCCGCTGCCAAGGTCTACGACGTAAGGTAAACCATGTTCGTGGGCGATCGCAGCCAAATCAGATTGTGCCACCTCGGCGGTAAAGCCAGTCACAACGTAATTACTAGTATGGACTGACATCAGCAATGCGGTCTTTTTTTCGATTACCTCCGCATAATCTTCCATATGTGTGCGATTAGTCGTTCCCACCTCACGTAACCTGCAGCCTGCGCGCTTCATAATGTCTGGGATGCGGAAAGACCCACCTATCTCAACTAATTGACCGCGCGATACCAACACTTCTTTCTTATCAGCAAGTGTGTTCAGCAAAAGTAATACCGCCGCAGCATTATTATTAACTACCGTAGCTGCATCTGCTCCCGTCAATTTACAGACTAAAGGTTCAATATGATCATCCCGGTCACCACGGCAACCCTTACCTAAGTCATATTCCAAATTCGAGGCCCCGGTAGCGACCATAGCCACAGCGTCTATTGCTTCGACCGGGATCGATGCCCTGCCTAAATTAGTATGAAGAACCGTCCCAGTGAGATTAAAAACTCTCTGAAGTGATGGTCTCAGCCAATTGGACAAGCGTTTATTAACCGACAAGAAAATATTTTGTGCATCCATCATTGCTGGAGTCACAATGCCAGATATTATTGAGGCGCGTAGTGAGGCCAATTCTTCGCGCACGGCATCCGCTACTAAATGGCGCCCGTAAACCTCGCATGCCAATTCCATTTCTGGAGATTTGAGTAATTTATCCACAGACGGCGGTCGCAGCTTTTCGGTGTTGTTATTCCGACCCATCTCAATTCCCTTAATATCCTAAAGCTATTGTAGTGTTCAAACCTGCCATAAGCAAAGAAACAGAGAACCATAATCCTAGGCAAAAAAATTGCCTAAAAAAAAATCATGCTGGTCAAAATTATTGCAAAATCTGCGGCCTTTGGGTGTAGGCGCTTACCTGCTACGTGCACAAAATGTCATCAATTAAGTTATAGCACAATTTTTAGTCAAAATACCACAGAAGTGGGCATTTTTTAATCCTTTTGCAGTTTTACAACACTTATAAAAATCGTTTTATATCAGACTATTAGATGGTTTTTACTTGTTTGCATTAAGGTGCCTACGTTGTAGTTATTTCAGGGTCATACTCAACAAAAATAAATAAATTTTACACGCAAGGAATCAAATAATGCGCTCTAAATTAATAGCCTTTTTACTAGCGGGGACTTTTGCCCTGAGCAGTGCCGCTTTTGCGGGAAGTAAGAAAGAAGCAGATCCTATCGATACCTTTTTCAACCAAATTCCCGGTGAATTCTCATCAGATGTTTCTTTGGCCAGCGATTACGCGTTTAGGGGTGTATCTCAGACAGGTGCCAGTCCTGCAATCCAGGGGTCATTTGGCTATTCACTGGGATTGCAAGAAAAGTTTAAGTCGCCTATCCCAATTAACCTTTACACAAGCGTCTGGGGTTCTAATGTAAACTTTGGCAGTACAGATGATTCTCAGATAGAGATGAATCTGACGCCTGGTATCAATACTGAAATCAATGGTATTTCGATTGATTTTTACACTATTTGGTACATTTACCCCGATACAAGTGGTTCTGGTAATGATTATGTGGAGTATGCGGGCGGGTTAGGTTATGACTTTGGGTTTGCATCCCTTGGTGTTTCCTACACTTACTCTCCTGATTACACAGTAAATGCTGGGGAATTTCATTATTTCGGCGCAAGCGTAAGTGTACCGCTACCTTACAAATTTACTTTAGATGGTACAGTTGGAACAGGTAGCTTCGAACAAGATGCTGGGGTTGACTTTACCGATTGGTCTATCGCGCTCAGTCGCGATATTCGAGGATTTACGCTTTCTGGAAAGTATGTCGCAAACGATATGGACGACACCGATGATTGCGGTGGCGTGGGTAACTGCGATACCCGCGGTATTTTCTCAATATCAAAATCATTCTAATTCGGTTCTAGGTTGTTCTTCGTGCTAAATATGTAAACGGGAGCCGCCAAAACAGGGCGGCTCCCATTACCTTTAATGGGTATTTTCCCAAAATAAGACACGCACGATAAAAAGTAAGCTCATAAGATCACCAGGCGTATTCATTTTGTCCTTAAATTGGTGAGTGTGCGGTCAAGAGGGATTATGCTGGTTTCTCACCTTTAATAGTAACCCTTCGACCTTTTCTTTCTTCCGGCCAATAGTCCCAAATAGCGCGATGCATGCAACAACGATTATCCCAAAAAGCCATATCATTTTTGGACCATCGAAATCTGATTTGATGATTAATATGCTCGCCTTGCTGAAATAATAATTCTAACAAAATATTACTTTCGTCGTCAGATAATTCGTTGATTCGAGTTGTAAAGGTCCGGTTAACAAAGAGCCCCTTTTTCCCCGTTTCGGGATGAGTTCTTACAATTGGATGTATAGCTTCCGGACAGTCTATGTCGGTGTCTTTTTGGCCTCTGTCTGCATATCGCCCCTTATAAATATGTTCTGAACTGTGTAATGCTGTTAGATCCCCTATCATATTTTTTATCGGATCGGACAAAGCCTCGTATGCCGAATACATATTGTTAAACATGGTATCACCGCCACAATCAGGCAAAATATGAATCTGCAACATAGTGCCTAAAGGAGGCTCCTCATCGCAAGAAACGTCCGAGTGCCAGAATTCACCGTTAGCAATTTTTGAGTTTTTTGTTGCATGTATCTCAAAAACTTCTGGATACCCCTCCATCGTGGGCGCCGCAGGATGTGTATGAAGCTCACCAAACCTTTTGCCAAACTCGACATGTATTTCTGGTGGTATGACGCTTTGGTCTTTAAAAAATAAAACCTGATATTGTAAGAATGCATGGTGGATTTCTTCAAATTGCTCGTCTGAAATCGGCTTACTTAGGTCAACTTCGTAAATTTCCGCACCTAAGTTAGGGGCAAATGGCTTAGCTATAATTTTTTTGTAATCATTAGTTTGCACTGCGACCATTTGTATATTCCTTTTAAATTCCACAGATGACTTGAAGAAATCGGCTCTGCATTGACGTTTAGATATGCTATTATAGAAAGAGACAGGGCCTCTGGACCAAAACTAGCAATTTTTTTCACCAAAAAATAAATTCAATGTCAATAGAAACCGGGATTTCTGCAACTATTGTCACCCTCAAACCGTAACATATCCAACATCCCCGGTATAAGGTCAATCACTCCCATTTTCTTTTTTTAGTTTTGGTATGCCATCGGATAAAAGAGCAAATCTGAAGAATAATTTAGACTTTTCAAAATTCATTTGTACGGACACTCATGGCTTGTCGCCCCAACCTTAAATTTCATGCCTCCTTCCTGATGCTGGTCTCGACCATAAGCTTTGCGATAATGAATGCCAGCATACGTGACATAACACAGGAGCTTGAGCCGCTGGTGGTTGTTTTCTTTCGTAATGCGTTTGGCTTACTGGCGCTCTCACCGTTCTTGTTAAGGAATGGGCTTAAAACTTTCCGCACTGCTCGCCTCGGTCTTCATGGTATACGTGCAGGGTTGAATGTAATGGCTATGGCCTTTTTTTATGTTGGCTTAAGTCTTACGCCGCTCGCGGAGGCTACAGCCCTCGCATTCACTGCCCCTTTGTTCGCTGTTATGCTGGCAGTTTTATGTCTCAAAGAACGCGTTAGCTTTACAAAGCTTTTAGCCATGGGTATCGGCTTCGTAGGCGCTTTGATTATACTGAGGCCTGGCTTTGGTTTTACTGATGTCGGTTCATTATGGATAATAATTTCGGCATTTATATGGAGCGGCACATTAATCATAATAAAATTATTAGCGCGAACTGAAAGCAGTATGACCATTACTGCTTATA
>MDTD01058964.1_pt1 | contig 22036 bp, 19 predicted proteins | sample 811221 | NCBI WGS metagenome assembly MDTD01 (sample SAMN05326646, study PRJNA326480) | marine metagenome | isolation source: seawater | place: Pacific Ocean: South West | collected 2011 | reverse complement strand
TCCAGCTTCTTCTGAAGCTCTTGTTCCTTTTTCCGGTATTGACGTTCGGCATCCTGGCGAATCTTCCGGACCAGATGGAATGGCCGGTTGGATATAGAACGCCCCCGCAGTTCGGCAAGACTAGCCCCGCCCGTGAGGTGCTCAAGAGAATTAACCACAAAGTCAGCATTGTTAGCGAACGGCACCAATAGTGGCGTGCCCATCATGTCCTGGCGCTCCGCCCATAGAGTCTCGTGAAGCATGTCCACATCGGCAACCACTATCGCATGAATTTCGCCCTGAGATTCTGACCGATGGTTCTTTTTTGCCTTCTCATAGGCTTCTTGATTTTTCTTAGTCTCCTCGTCATTGGAACCCTCAACAGGCAGCGGTGGTCCATCTGGAAACGCGCTCTTGACCTTGCCGGAAATGCTTGCCGCAATTGTAAATGGTTGGCCGGAAGGTTTAAATTCCCGAAACAAGCCAACCACATCTGGACGGAGACGAACTTTGGTCGCGTCAATCTCCATAGATCGCATGCCCGTGCGCATGAGTGGCGTTACAGTGGTCCCAGCACCTTCGAGCGAATCCAAGATGCCGGCAGAGGCCACATTAACTACCTGCAAATCACCCATGACCGCATTCTGCCGATCGAAGTTTCCAGGTCGTAAGGCCAGCCAAGCAACATAGTCGGCCACTGCTAAACGGTCACCCTGGCGAACGTTGACGCGGCGGGCCGTGCCCAGATCTCCAGCTACCTTGTCTTTGCGAAGTTGCACGCCCCACGTGTTGAAGATCTTCTCGAAATCGGAATGCTCGTTCGGTCGCATACCACCACCGGGACCGTCTACCTCTGCGTTTGGGTCGACGAAAACCATGACCCGACCACCCTTCATAACGAACTGATCGATGGCATAGAGGGTTGATTGAGGAAAGCGTTTTGGGTGGATTACCATCAAGGTTCCCACCCCTTCGAATACTTCTTTTGTGTCTACGGGAACCGGCTGGATAGCGAAAAACTCGTTAATCTGGTCGATTACCGACCACCGGGGCCGTTGTCCCTGATTCGGGATATATCCGCCATTGACTAACAACGTACTCATTACACCAACAGTTTGCTTCTCCGGCGTTGCCAGCGCTTTGACCATCTTTGTCATGTCATATTCAAGAAAGGTCTCTCGCTCAGGTGTAAGAAAAGGAATGACCTCCTTGTCATCTGTTGAATTGGTCCCAGCAAGACCAAAGTACCCCAAATCCCCCTGCTGGTTAATCGGCAAGCCAGACAGGCCAAAGGCCACAGCACTGTCCTCGTCATCTGAAAAAGGTTCCGGGTTGAAAACCTGCAGGCGTAACTTTCCATTGGCGAGTTTTACGTATTGCTCGAGAAGTTCGCGTACCCGTTCAAAATAGGTCAGATGAGTGGGGCTTTGCTCGCCCATGACCTTGGAAAAATATAGCCGCATAGTGATCGGCTCGTCGATATCATTAAGAACTCTTGCCGTTTCGTTGGACAATGTGAACAAGCTACCCTCGGTCAGATCAAGTTGAAGCGCCCGGAGGGAGTTATTGGACACAATATTGACCGAGATAAAGAGCACTGCAGCCAACACAAGGCCCACAATCGTAAGTTTTCCGCGGTCGGAAGCGTTCATGTTTAAGCACCCTTCTTTCTGTCGACGGCGATGATGTTTGCGAACATGAAAACGCCAATGAGCGATGCAAAGAAAACCAGGTCGCGCACATCAATGACTCCCTTAGTGATCGCCTTGAAGTGGGTAAGGAAACTCATGGATGCCACCGTATCGACCAAAACATCCGGCGCCCAAAGGCGGAAAAAATTCAAAACCAGTTCTAGACCACTCATGGTGAATAGGAAACAAACTGCGGCGGCTAGAATGAAGGCCACGACTTGATTCTTAGTCAGGGCCGAAATACACGAACCGATAGCCAAGAACGCACCCGCCATGACAAAACTGCCAACGTAACTAGCCGTAATGACACCGTTATCGGGGTCACCCAGCACGTTGACTGTTAACCACATGGGAAATGTTAAGCCCAGTGCAATACCGGCGAAGGCCCAGGCCGCTAGATACTTCCCCATTACCGCTTGCGTGGTCGACACGGGCAACGTCATCAGCAATTCGATTGTACCCGTCTTGCGCTCTTCAGCCCACAACCGCATGGAAATGGCTGGGATCAGTAGAAGATAAAGCCATGTATGATAGAAAAAGAACGACCTGAGACTTGCTTGGCCGCTATCGAAAAAGCCGCCTACATAAAACGCGAGCGCGCCAGAAAAGGCCAAAAAAATAACTATGAAGACATAAGCCACTGGTGTCGCGAAATAACTTTTTAATTCGCGAGCAGCTATAACGCGGATGTTACGCATGGGCCGTCCCCTTGGTGTCGCTATTTGTCGTAATCTCTCGGAACATGTCATCCAAGGTACCGCGCTCCACATAGATCTGCTGAATGTCAATATCAGCGGCCTTTAAAGCATCACCAAGAGGAGTAACCAAAACCGAGCCGTTTTTTGGTTGCACGCGAAGGCGCGCGCCGCCGTCAGACGCTTCCAAGATTTCTACGCTTTGAACCCCCGTCAAGGCTTTGGCTATCCGGGCGGCAGACTGAGCGTCCTTAGATGCCACCGAAACCGCCACAGCGTTGTGGTTTGGAGCGCGAGCAACCAAGTCCTCCGGCGTGCCATCTGCCAGCAACTGGCCGCGCGAGATAATCACGGCGCGCGAACAGACCGCCTCCACTTCTTCGAGAATGTGCGTAGAGACAATAATAGCTTTACCAGCCGCCATTTCGCTGATCAAACCACGCACATGGTATTTCTGGTTCGGGTCCAAACCATCTGTTGGTTCGTCCAGGATAAGCACGTCCGGGTCATGCAGAATAGCCTGGGCCAATCCAACACGCCGCTTGAAACCCTTTGACAAGGTTTCGATGGGTTGGCTCATGACCTCACCCAAGATGACTTTTTCAACAACCTCGTCAATGCGCTTGTCCCGTTCGACCCCGTCGAACCCTCGGATTTCGGCGATGAACTTCAGAAAGCCGTGCGGCGTCATGTCGCCGTAGGTCGGCGCACCTTCGGGCAGGTAGCCAATGCGCTTTTTTACTTCGACCGGTTGTTTAACCACATCGTGGTCGCACACGATTGCCGACCCGTCTGACGGCTCTAGGAAGCCGGCAACCATCTTCATGGTGGTCGATTTGCCCGCACCATTTGGCCCTAAGAAACCCAGCACTTCGCCACGCCCAACGGACAGGTTAATGCGATCCACCGCTACCAGATCACCAAACCACTTGCTTAAATTGTTTAACGCGATCATTTCCGACATGAACCCACCCAGTTTAGTTCTTCAATGAATGCTTCAGAGTTTGCGGAACACCTATTTTTTGAGCGCTCATGCAAATACCTTTCTTGCACGGGGTGTCAAGAGAGTTGTTGTAACACCCAAGACTTAAAGCATAAGGAACAATGAAGTTTTTGCTCTCACTCACACAATTAGACTTGAACATCAGTATTTCTCTGCATCTACGATCGAAACACAAATATAAGAAATGACCAGGAATAACTAATAGGTATTTATCCTCTTAAAAAAAGATATCAAGATTCTGCGTAAAAGTTCTTATCGGTCACTTTACGCGCCAATATCTCACGCACATGTAGCGATGCGGCCAGGTCGCTGGGCGTTGCGGTTCTGACCCGCTATGATTAAGTGAGTGACAGTTTTGATCTACGCCAATACCTAGGCGGTTATTTAGCGGTATGATATCCGCAGATCAAAGCCTCACCGCGATGGCGAAAATGGAATGAATGGAAACATGGATTACGAGTCTTTCTTCAAGCGATCGGTCGACACCATCAAGAACGAGGGCCGCTACAGGGTTTTCGCCAACCTGGAACGCCAAGCGGGGAAATACCCGTACGCCATTAACCGCCGCGCGGACGCTACCGAAAACGTGGTCGTCTGGTGTTCGAACGACTATTTAGGACAGAGTCAAAATCCAGTCGTTCGCGAGGCCCTGGTCGAGGCAGCCCAGCAATTCGGATGTGGGTCGGGGGGAACGCGGAACATTTCGGGCACCACGCACCTGCACGTCATCCTAGAAGAGGAACTGGCGCAGCTCCACAATAAGGAAGCCGCACTCTTGTTCACTTCGGGCTATGTCGCCAATGATGCGGCCATTTCAACCATCGCCAGATTGATCCCCAACTGCGTCATCCTGTCGGACGAATGGAACCATGCGTCGATGATCGCCGGGATACGCAATTCGGGATGTGAGAAACACATTTATCGCCATTGCGATATGACCCACCTGGAGGAATTACTCCAGGAGATAGACTCGGATCGATCGAAACTAATTGTTTTCGAGTCAGTCTATTCCATGGACGGCGATATCTCGCCGATCAGTGAAATTTGCGACTTGGCCGATAAGTACAACGCAATGACTTATATCGATGAGGTGCACGCTGTCGGCCTTTACGGCGAGACGGGTGGCGGCATATCCGAACGGGACGGGCTGGCGGACCGCCTGACCGTCATTGAAGGGACCCTGGCAAAGGGGTTCGGCATGGTCGGCGGCTATATTGCAGCATCGAACGCGTTGGTTGACGCCATCCGGTCCAACGCGCCGGGGTTCATATTCACGACGACGTTACCGCCGCCGGTGATCGGTGGCGCAATCGCCTCCGTGCGCTATGTGCGCGAACACAGCGAACTGCGCATCAAACACCAAGAACGCGCCGCCACCCTTAAAAAGATGGTCGGGGATGCGGGCCTACCCTTGATGGACTCCGCCACCCATATCGTGCCGGTGATGGTTGGCGATCCGGTACTGTGCAAACGCGCCACAGATATGCTACTGGTAGACTACAATGTATATATCCAGCCCATCAATTATCCAACCGTGCCTAAGGGCACCGAGCGCTTGCGGATCACGCCAACGCCATTTCATTCGGATGAATTGATGGAAGACCTCGTCCGCGCCCTGGTCGAAGTCTGGCAGCGCCTGGAATTAAAACAGGCTGCGTGATCCAGACCTTGTACACCGTATCAAACCTGCCCACTTATTTGGCATCGCGATAAACCGGTCAACGTTAAGAGACTCTCCACCCCATGAACCTGCGCACCTTGGTTTTAGCCGCAGTGGCAACAGGAACCATGCTCCCCGGCGGCGCGGATGCTGTGGATGTCAAAAAGGGAAAGAATGTATTCCGCAAGTGTGTTGCCTGCCATTCGATAAAAAAAGGCGCACGTCACAAGATCGGTCCCAATCTGTTTGGCATTGTCGACAGCCCGTCCGGTAACGCCTTCGGCTACACGTATTCCAAAGCCATGAAGACGGCGAATCTGACTTGGGATGAGGCGACCCTTGAAAGGTTTATCAAGAATCCTAAGAAACTGATTAAAAAGACTAAGATGTCCTTTGCGGGCATTCGAAATTATGAGCAACGTGCTAACCTAATTGCGTATCTTAAGACCCTTGCGGACTAACTGGTTGTGCGTTCAGCCAGGGTCAGGCCAGTTGTGGCGCCAAAGCCCAAATCATCCCGCCGATCATCGAAAAAACATCATGCAGCCATGCGTCACGGCAACGAAGTGCCCGGCCAGTGCAAACATTCGGTCCGTCAACGGATACTAGCTCCCAGGGACCACTGGCCCAGACCGCTAAAAACAGTGACCGCCACCAATCCAGTCCGCCCTTACCGCACCTAAAGAGCATCAGCATCAGCAACAACAACAGGCCGGAGACCGCAGCGCGGCGATATTATATGGGTTCAAGTAATGACTGTAATATGGGCACGACGCCACAAGTCACGCCCCCAGAAGGCGGCGATCAGGGTGCTCAGCATTTGCCATCGAGAGAACATTGCCGAATTATACCGACCCTAACACCTGCGTCTCCTGTCATAGTCGTGAACGACACGTTAGCGTGGCGATACCGCTCCCTGCCGTTGCTGCTCCAGGCGCGCGATCTGGCGACGGTGCACTTCGTCCGGACCGTCGGCAAACCGGAGCGCTCGCATTCGCGACCACATATAGGATAGCGGGAACTCCTGGCTCATAGCGCCGCCTCCGTGCACCTGCATGGCCCGGTCGATGACCTCCAACGCCATGTTTGGCGCGGCCACTTTGATCATGGCGATCTCCTGCCGGGCATCCTTATTACCTACCTTGTCCATGCGATCGGCAGCCTTTAGCGTCAAAAGCCGGCACATATCAATCTCGATCCGGGATTGGGCGATGCGCTCCTGGGTGACACCGCGCGCGCCCACAGCCTTGCCCCAAGTAACCCGCTCGGCGCCGCGATGGCACATCATCTCGAGTGCCCGTTCGGCGACGCCGATGATCCGCATGCAGTGATGGATACGCCCGGGCCCCAGACGACCCTGCGCAATCTCGAAACCACGCCCCTCGCCCAATAACATGTTCGACGCCGGCACGCGCACGTTGTCGAAAATAACCTCACCATGGCCGTGCGGCGCATCGTCGAAGCCCATAACGTTGAGCATGCGTGTCACCGAGATGCCCGGCGTGTCGCGCGGCACTAGGATCATAGATTGCTGATTATAGGTCGGCGCATCTGGATCGGTCTTGCCCATCACTATCAGGATTTTACAGTGCGGATCGCCAATACCAGACGTCCACCACTTATGGCCGTTGATCACGTATTCGTCGCCATCGCGGACAATAGAAGTCTCGATATTGGTGGCGTCGGATGAGGCAACCTTCGGTTCAGTCATGGCAAAGGCAGAACGGATTTCCCCGTCTAGAAGTGGCATCAGCCACTGTTCTTTTTGCTCCGGCGTACCGTAACGTTCAATCGTTTCCATATTACCCGTATCCGGAGCGGAACAGTTGAATACCTCAGGCGCCCAATGGATACGGCCCATGACCTCGCAAAGGGGGGCGTACTCCAGGTTGGTGAGCCCGGCGCCCAAATCGCTCGCGGGAAGAAACAGGTTCCACAGACCCTCGGCTTTTGCCTTTACCTTCAAATCCTCCATTATCGGTGGCGTCTGCCAGCGGGTCTCACCTGAGTCCAACTGTTCATAGTAAACCATCTCATTGGGCTCAACGTGTTCCGCCATGAAGGCGCGAACGCGGTCGAGAAGCTCTTGGGTTTTTTCCGAATGGTCAAAATTCATGTCTGTCTGCTCCGTTCAGTCCAGACGTTCGAAAAGTTTCATCCAGGTCCGCGCGCGCGGCTCCAGCGATGAGATGTAGATATGTTCGTCCAATTGGTGTGCGCCGTAACCGTCAGCTCCCAAGCCATCCAAGGTGGGGACGCCCTCGGCTGCGGTCAGATTGCCGTCTGATCCGCCGCCTGTTCGGCTTGTATACTGAAGGTCCAACCCGTGTTCCAAACTGAAACCGCGGGCTTTCTGGAAAAGATCGAGGATGGCGTCGGTGATGTTCATGGGCGGGCGCATGATCGATCCCGTGACCGTGAGTCGTAGATCCGGATCATAGGGCTCAAGGCCAAGGATACGTTCCTCAAATTTCTGTCCGTCCTCCATGCGCTCGAAACGGTTGTCGACCTCCAGCAGGCAGTGCTGGGGGACTACGTTGACCCCAGTGCCGCCGGAAATGAGGCCCGCGTTGAAGGTGATGCCGCGGTCATAGTCGGTCCAGGATTCGATCTCACAAATGTGCTTCGCGATCTCCTTGATTGCGCTACGCCCATATTCGTGCTTGGAGCCGGAGTGCGCCGGCCGGCCCTCGGCGGCGATCTTGTAGCGTGCGCTTCCTTTGCGCTCGATAACAACTTTGCCGCCGTCGCGGGCCGGTTCCGTCACCAAGACGTACTTGGCCTTTCGCGCCTCCTCGGCGATATATTTACGCGAGTAAGGGCTGCCGCGCTCCTCTTCAGGGATGTACATGAAGGTGACGGGAAGGATGGGTTCTCCCCCTTCCTCCAACAGCCGCTTGTAGGCGTAATATGCGATGTAGGCGCCAGCCTTCATGTCGTAAGTGCCGGGACCGAAAAGATTGTCGCCCTCGATGCGGATAGGGTTACCGCTATCCTTGGTGCCGATGGGATGCACCGTGTCGATATGCGAGACGACCAAGATGCCCTTATTGGCCCGAGCCGAGCCCGGCGCGCGGCCTCGGATCAGATCACCCCAACCATCCTCGCCAGGCGTGCGTTCTATTTCAAGTCCGACGACTGCGAATTCGGACTCCACGTGATCGACCATCCGGTTGACAGCGTCGGCATCTAAGGATGGGCTTTCAATGCTGATCCAGTCCATAACACCCTGCACTAAGTCTTCAGTGCTCAAATCTGCGCTTGCAGCGATGTCAATCACATTGATGTCCCCAATCGACCGTTGCATCAGGAAACAGTTTAGGGGGGCCGGCCAGGAGCGGCAAACGGAGGGTGTTTCAAACGAGGATCGATAAGGGAAGTATAGACTGCACGTCCCTCACCAGGATCAAACTCACCTAAGGCCCCCTCTGAAAAGCTACCGCAGTTTAGATTGAACCGTTGATCTCCACCAAATTCATCGATGGGTCGTAGACGTACAACTGCCTCAAACCTGCCATGGCATAACACCCCGCGTCGCTAAAAAGAAGACCTGCGTCTTCTACGCGCTTCGCAACGGCGCCAAGGTCGACGACTTGAATGGCAAAGTGCCCACCGATCGTTGGGTTGTGGTCAAGATTGTTACGTTTGGCAAAATCCGGTTGCGGACGGACCACATGAAGGCCCCGGTTGTCGTCATTGCCAAACAACGCCAACGCCTCCTTATTGTCCGTGATGTCGGAAATCGGGCAATCTAGCGGGGCTTGCCATTCCCCTGCTGTCAGACCAATCAGGCTGGCATAGAAATCGGACGCCGTGGCAACACCGTGAGCCTCGATATTGATGTGATGCAGATGCCAGCCTTCCCGTTCGATCCGCTTAGCGTGGGCCTCGCCGTCAGCCGGCCTCGGGCCTCCAACTGGATCAACGATCTCATTGATCTCGACCAGATTGTAAAACGGGTCCCAAACATAGAGCTGGCGTACTCCCGCCATCGCATAGGTGCCCGCGTCGGATACCAAATAACCTGATGCTTCCAAACGTTGTTTCACGACTTCCGCGTCCAGAACATTTATAGCGAAATGTCCGCCAACCGTCGGGTTATGGGCAAGTCCGTGACGCTGCTGAAAATCCGCGTCCGGATGTACAATGTGAATTCCGCGATTATAATCCCCGAACACAGCAAGTTTGTCGGCGCCGAGTCCTAATTCGGCTCCGTCGGGATAATTCCATTTACCCTGGCTTAATCCCAGGACATCTCTGTAAAACACAACTGATTCTTGTACGTCATGTGCTTCAATATTGACGTGATGAATAAACCACCCCATCGCGCAGTTCTCCTCAGCATTTTTCTCGTTTTGACTAATTACACAGGCCTCCGGAAATCATAGGCGGTATGAAGCCGCATAAACGGATTATTTGTCACTATGAACAGAGCCTAGCCCTATTAAAAATGAGACAGTTCTCAGTTTCATTTAGGTTAGACGTTCTTTTGCTGATTGTGGCAGCACAAGACGTACTTAATAAATCCAAAGAGGGATCTTATATCCAAGACCGGTCTATACAATATCGCTAATTATCCAGGGTGTATATATTGCGGAGTTTTGCATGATCGTGCTCCCTGTATTGGAAAATGCAGGAAAACGGAGTACTGTTCGCACTTCTCAGCAGGGCAACCTCAAGAGACACGGAAGAAACGATTATATTGTAGTCTCCGATAAATCGTCAGCAGTCAGGTATTAGAAACAGCGCCACCTTGCCTGAATAAACTGCCCCTAAAGTCCAGATTGAGGCTTAATCAGGCTATTCTGTCGGCAAATTGAAGCCCTGGCGATACCCTGTAGACTGGCGGCCAACCAGTCACATACTTCCGCTCCTGGAGATGAAGCCGCCGGAATTTAGTCGTGCTGACAAGGGTTGTATATTGCCAAGTGCGGATCATCGTAATTTTCGATGTAACGGCGACGCGGCGCCGGAACCTTGCTATCTTAGTCTCTGGAGAGAGAATTCGAACATGGACAGCGATATCATCCAAGTTGAGCGAGACAACCGCGTCGCGGTGATTACACTCAACCGCCCGGAACGCCTCAACGCCATCAGCCGCGAGACCATCCGCGCCGTCATGTCGGCGATGGATGAATTGGAGAACGATGAAACCGTGGCCGTGGTCATCCTCCGGGGAACCGGACGGGCCTTCAGCGCCGGTATGGATCTGAAGGACGACTCCTCTGCTGGCGTTTCCGGCGAAGACGGATGGCGAGAGGTGCTGTCCGAGGACTTGAGTTTCCTAACGCGATTTTGGCATTTTCCGAAACCCACCATCGCCGTCGTGCATGGGTTCTGCCTGGCCGCCGCCTGCGATCTGGCCATCGGTTGCGATATCACCATTGCCGAGGAAGGCGCCTATTTTGGCAAGCCTGAGCTAAAATTCGGCAGCGTCATTACCGCCATGATGATGCCCTGGCTCGCCGGCCCTAAGATCGCCAAGGAACTGCTGCTCGGCGCTGATGATCGGGTTGGCGCCGAACGGGCTCTGGCGGTGGGTCTGGTCAACCATGTTGTTCCGTCCGGAGAGGGGTTCGTCTTCGCCCGCGACATGGCCGAGCGCATGGCACGCATGGATGACGATGCCCTGCGGTTAACAAAAGAGGCGATCAATAAAAGCTTCGATATCATGGGACTTGAGAAGGCGCTTGCCGCCAACCTCGATCTTGCGGTGGAGATCGAGGCCATGGAAACGCCGTCGCGCGCTCGGTTCAAGGAGATCGCTCGAACCGAGGGCCTGCAAGCGGCCTTGAACTGGCGCGAGAGCAGGTTCTCCAAGGACAGAAACGAAAAGCCTTAGCGGCCGCCTTTGCGTTCAATCTCGGCTTCCCGCAGTTTCTTGCGGCTGATCTTACCGCTCGAAGTGAGCTCGAAACTGTCCACGTATTCGATCTCGCGGGGGTACTTGTAGGCCGCCAGATTGGTCTTTACGTGCACTTGAAGCTCGGCCGTCAGTTGATCACTGGCTTTGCTTCCCTCGGCCAAACGCACGAAAGCCTTAACAATGCTGCCGCGCTCAAGGTCAGGGCTCGCTACAACGGCGGCCTCGGCTACCGCATCATGGCGGACAAGGCAATCCTCTACCTCTGCCGGGCCTATCCGATAACCCGCGCTCTTGATCAGGTCGTCGGTTCTCCCCCGATACCAGAAATAACCACCACTGGTACGTACCGCCATGTCGCCAGTGCGCAGCCAAGGGCCGAATCTCAATTCTTCCGAGCGCTCCGGATCTTTCCAGTATCCGAGGAAGCGCGTGGCATCGTCGCCGCCGGCAACAACCTCACCCTCTTCGCCGTCAGGCAAGGGGTTGCCATCCGCATCGACAATCGTCGTCGCGTGCCCGGGAAAGGCCATGCCCATGGAACCGGCCTGTGGCGGATAGAGGGCACGGCAATTGCCGATCAGGTGGTTCACTTCGGTCAGCCCATAGAACTCGTTGCACACGATCCCGAGTTCGTTCTCTGCCCAATCCAACACGGCGCCGGGCAAAGCCTCGCCGCCGGTACAGACGACGCGAAGCTTGAGGTTCGGCCATCGCGTGCGCGGATTCGGGACCTGCGCCAGGCGTTTCAAAGCGGTCGGCGTCAGAAAGGAGTGGGTCACGCCTTGGCGCTCCATGAACTCGAAAGCCCACTCGGCCTCGAAGCGATGTTCCGATGTCACCACCGCACGTCCGAAACGCCATGCGATTAACAGAAGGTCCAGCAACCCGCCGACCCAGGCCCAGTCGGCAGGCGACCAGAAAACGGAATTTGGATCGTCGCGATCAAGGTCGAACACCATGGACAGGCTCGGCACATAGGCCTCGAGAATGCGGTGGCCGTGCATGATGCCCTTGGGCAGGCCCGTCGAGCCCGACGTATACATTAAGAGCGCCATTTCATCGGAGGCGGTATCCACGGCGGGCAGAGAGGCCGGGCCGTTTACCGTGAGCGCGGAAAAATCGAGCTCGCCTCCAACGGCGCCATCGACGACGATGATATGCTCCAGGGTTGCGAACTCATCCACCCGGTCGCGAAACCGTGCCCATGCGTCCGACTGAGTTATGACCGCCTTGGCTTCGGCGTGATTGAGGATATGGGCCAGGGTGTCGGGACCGTAGAGTTGCGAGAGGGTCACGGCCACGGCGCCAAGCTTATGCAGCGCCATATGCGCGATGCCGGTTTCAGGCCGCATGCCCGTGTGAAGCGCGACCCGATCACCCCGTTCGATGCCGAGTTCCTTGAGGCCATGGGCAAGCCGCGACGCATCGCGTTCGAGTTTGGCGAACGTCCATGTGCGTATGCTCAGATCCTCGCGCTCGAAGATCAGGGCAGTATTTTCCGGATGCTCACGGGCGTGACGCTCAACGGTATTGCGCGCAATATTGCAACGCTCGGGGATGAGGATCTCATAATCTTCGGGTTTGTCGCCACTGCGTCGCAGGTTGAGGGTTTCAAGCAAGGCATCGTCGATACGGTAGCTCATGTCTCCTCCTCCAAGCGTTCGAATACAGCCATCTGAGCAGGATGGCCCGTCTCACCGTCGCCAGCGACAAGATGAACCCGCAGCCCCGGGAGAGCGTTCCCGGCATTGGCCGCTAATCTGCCGAAGGCCGCGTTGTCAGCACCGTCCATGGATACCAAGGCGAATATATAATCCTGTTCGGTTTCCGTGAACGGCAGGCGCGAGCGGGTTTGGGTGGCACTCACTACGGTTCCTGTACCATCCAATTCGAGCCATTCGCAAGCTTGTGCATCCTCGGGGCAGACCGCATGTGGCGGGAACCAGACGTGGCCGCAAGCGGTACATCTGCGCGCCATGGCCCGTCCCTGCCCAAGGGCTTCAAAATAGGGTGCGAGATCGCCGAGACCATGGTCGTATCGGAGCGAAAGTTCCAGGCACACCCGTGTTCCAGTCATGGCTCCACCCTCTCCAGCACATGCACGGCGGCCAACGTGCAGATGCCGCCATGTGCATCGATAACACCATGCCCGTAGAGTTCGTCCGGTGCCTGACCCGGAAAACGGCCGGTCAATAGTCGATCCATCGAAACGGCTTGTGCGATGCCGGTGGCGCCGGGCACGCCGCCTTGGCCGATGAGGCCGCCGGATCGATTGACCGGCAACGGCCCGTCGGCATCGAACGCACCGTCCGCGAGGGCTGCCGCCGACTGACCATCAGAGGCGAGGCCCAAAGCTTCCAAAGATTGGAGTTCCGCGCCGGTGAAGGCGTCATAGATCTCGGCGATGTCGATTTTGCGCGTCGGGTGATCAATAGCCGCCATTTTGTATGCAGATTGTGCGGCGGCCCGCTTGGCCAGGAATTCATGGCGCGCGGCGCGATCGCCCAGGCGGGCGTGATCGCTGCCGGCCCCGCTGCCGGCAATCCGGCTCCTAGGTCTCTCGGCGGCGGGAGCGGCATCGGGGTGCGCGAGGATTACGGCGGCGGCGCCGTCGCTGGCCAAGGAACAATCGAGCTTGCGGTAAGGCGCGGCGATCATCGGCGAGGCAAGCACCTCATCGATGGTAAGTTTCATCGGCTTGTGCGCCCACGGATTACCGACGGCATTGCCATGATTCTTGACCGACACGTAGGCCAACTGTTCGGGCGTGACGCTGTACTTCTGCATGTACTCACTGATTGAAAGCGCATAGAGCGTCACCGCCGTGGCACCGGCCATGCCGTCCATCTCCGCGTCGAAAGACAGTCCATATGTGAGCTGTACGTCGCCGGCCTCGAGATGCCCGGCGGCGGCATCGAAGCCTACCACCATCACACGACGATATAGTCCCGCCATGATCTGCGCCATCGCTTCACGCAAAGCAAAGCCGCCGGACGCACCGCCACCTTCGACGCGCACCACCGGCCGACCAGCAAGTCCAAGCTCACTGACCACAACGGGCCCCGGGTTTACTTGCAGGTTGAGAAAATCGGTCTCACTGGCGACGACCACGGCATCAATATCACTCGGTTCCAACCCGCTGTCAGCGAGCGCATTCATGCCAGCCTGGCGGACCCAATTTCGCCAATGACTGCCGTCGCGGTAACGGCTGAAGGGAAAAACCCCACCGCCGAGGATAACAGGCATATTGACGTTGATGGCACTCATGACACTTGTGGTCCGTTATCCGTCGATCATCTGCTTCGGCAACCACGTCGCCAGTTCGGGATAGACGATTAATAGCCCGAGCACGATAAGATCCAGAAGAATAAATGGGATTACACCCGTCGCCACGTGACGGAAATCGGCCCGCCCAGCGACGGCGCCCATGACAGCGAATAAATTGATGCCGACGGGTGGCGTAACCACGGATATCTCGATCAGCTTGACGAGCACGATCCCGAACCAGATCGGGTCAATGTTGAGCGCCACCACCACTGGGAACAGGAACGGCAGCGTAACCACCATCATTGACGTGGTATCGAGAAAACACCCGAGCACAATATAAAGAATCGAGGCTAGGATCATGAAGCGGAGCGGCGTCGAGGCGATGGCCGTGATCTGAGCGACCATATCGTCGATGACACCGACCACCACCAGCATACGCGATAGCAAGAGACCGCCGATCAGAATGACAAAGATCAGGCAACTGATCGACGCCGCGTCTTGCAAGGCGGGCCCTAGCCAACCGCCCCGGATTCCGCGCTTTCGGGTGACGGCCAGGAAAAACGCCCCGGCCGCCCCGACGGCGCCGGCCGCCGACGGCGGGAAAAGGCCTGTGTAGATGCCGCCCAACACCAACAACATGAGAAATAGGATCGGCCAGACCTTGCCCGCCGCCTGCCATCGTTCCCGCCAGGAAACGCGCTCTTCGATAGTAGGCGCCAACGAAGGCCGAAATCTGACCAATACCCAAATACCGCCCAGGTATACGACGGCGGTAAGGATGCCTGGGATAACGCCGGCAATCAGCAACTGGCCCACGGATTGTTCCGTCATGATCGCGTAAATGACCATGGTGATGGAGGGCGGTATCATCGCTGCGAAACTTCCCGCACCCGCGATAGCGCCGATGGAAAGGCTCTTGGAGTATCCGTATTTGAGCATTTCCGGAAAGGCGATACGAGTAAAGACGACGGCGTTGACGATGGTCGAGCCCGAGATCGCCGCAAACACGGCAGACCCCACAATCACCGCCTGGTAGAGCCCACCACGCAGCCGCCTTAGCCAGAGATTGGCGGCACGGAAGACTTCCGCAGTGAGTCCCGACGCTTCGGCGAGCACGCCCATGAGCACGAACATGGGCAAAACGGCGAAGCCGTAATTATTGACCACGCCAAACGGCAACACCCGCAACTGGCCGACGGTGAGCAGCGGCCCTGCCCCGAGCAGCATGCCGCCGATACCGATAACGCCCATGGCCACGCCGACGGGTATGCCCATGGCCAGAAAAACGAATAACAGTCCGGCGCCTGCGTATCCAATAGCCAGAGGTTCCACTGACACGAACTTCAGCTGACCGGCGTGTCGCCATGGCGCGACATGTCGGTGGCATCGAAACGCGAACTGAAAATGGAAAAGATGTCGAACAGACACTGCACGAACATCAGTGTCGCGCCAAAACCAAGCACCAGCCGGGCCGGCCAAATGGGAAAGTTGATCAACCCCGTTGCATACTCGCCCACGCTGACGCTATGCAGGCCGGATTTCCAGCCGTACAAGGCAATCAATACCCAGAAAGCCGCGCTCAACGTGTGCTGAATAAACGAGGTCACGCGCTGCAGGGAGCGCGGCAGCATATTGGTCAAAACCTCGACACGGATATGATTGCGCCGGGCCTGTCCCAATGCCGTCGCCAGGAAAACGGTCACCACCATCATAGTCGCCATGAACTCGAAGGCAGCCGGGATAGGCCGGCTTTGCAATCCAATAATGTCCAGATTGGTGCCGATCACGTCCGCGGCACCGGCGATCATCATCAAGAGTAGCGCCACCCCAGAGAGCAGCCCGCAAACCAAGTTGACCCGCAACAACATCCGCGCGACGGCGGAACGCGGGCGGGTTTTATCCTTGTCCATCGGTTAAGTCCGATCAGGCACCCTCCCTGTCCGGCCGGCACGATTGCCGCCCGGACGAACGGGAGGTTATCACGTAGCGTCAGTCTTTCACCACTTCACGCCAGATCTTAATCGTCTTTTCGGCGTCCGCGCCTTTGCCAGCGGCTGTTTGCGCCTTGATGAAATCGCCGAAGAAATCGGGATTGGCGGCTTTCCACTTTTTAGCTTCCGACTTGGGGAAGTCGTGGAACTGCACACCCTTGGATTTTAGGGTAGCGATGGCCTTCTCGCCGGCCGCGATAACCTGGTCACGATCACGCTTGGCCGCTTCAAAGGAAACTTCCTGGACGATCTTCTGTTGTTCGACGGTAAGGCCATCCCATACCTTCGACGCCATCCAAACGGCATTGGTCGGTCCTTCCCAGAGCGTGATCGAGTGCACGTGCTTGGCGACCTCGTAGATCTTATAATTTACCATTAGATCGACGGAGAACGGGATGCAATCGACCGTGCCGCGCGAAAGGCCCTCATAAAGCTCCGCGAGACCCAGCGTTACGGGAACACCGCCGGCAGCCTGAACCATGCGCGGCATGTCCTTGCCCCAAGTACGCACCTTACGCCCTTTCATGTCTGCGACCCCCTTGGCGGGATCCTTGCAGACCAGCAAGTAGGGATTGAGGTGATGGTAGAACAGCGCCTTCATGCCGTTACGTTTCGCTTCCAAGTCAAACTCGGGAACCTCGGTGAGCAGACGCTCCATCAAGGCTGTCGCCTGATCGGGGCGCGACATAGTCATGGGGATGGAGTTGGGCGCCGCGTGGAACGGCAGTTCGGAGGGGAAATACCCCGGCGACATGGCGGCCAGATCAATGGCGCCTTGCTGGATCAATCCCAGGTTCTCTTTCGCCTTGCCGAGTACGCCGGCCCAGAAGATCTTGATCTTTACGGCACCATTGGTGCGCTTATCGATTTCGCTCGCCCACCATTTGTCAACCTTGGCGCCGGCTGTGGTTTCAGTCCACTGACTGGACATACGGAGCGTCTTGGCCGAAGCACCACTAGCCAAGCCCAAAACGAGACCCAATGCAGCGACTGTAAATACGCCTTTGCGGATAAAAGACATAATAATTTTCTCCCCTGATTATCATTGCGCGCGGCCGCGTATTCCTCACGATTGTCCACGCCTATAATGCTCACAATTATGCGGGATGGCGAAACATCAACGCAAATTATATAATCTTATTAAAAACCATAAGATATACTGATATAAATAGTCTTCATTCCAAAGGGTGATATCTGATGAACCTCAAGCATATCGAAGCCTTCGTTCAAGTGGCTCGCGCCGGCAGCGTCAGCGCGGCAGCGGCTAGGCTGAATACCACCCAACCGGCGATCTCCATGCGTATAAAAGATCTGGAGCGGAGCCTCGATATCGAACTCCTGGACAGGTCTCGGCGCAGCGTTCGCCTGACCCCGGCCGGGCGCGTCTTCTTGGAGCGGGCGGAGCGCATTCATACCTTGACCGAGGAAGCCCTGGCAGAGTTCGGCTCGGACAAGGCCACGGCGGGTCATATCCGACTTGGCGTCACCGAGACGGTTGCACTGACTTGGTTGCCGGAACTCGTGAGTCGCATCAACGGCCGGTTTCCCCAAGTGGCTGTCGAACTCGACGTAGATTTGACGGAAGGCGTTTGGAACCGTCTCAACCGGGGCGATTTGGAAGTCGCCTTGCTGCCGGGCCCTATCGGTGGCCCGAACCTGCAAACCCGATCACTGGGCATGATCCGTTATGATTGGATGGCGAGCCGATCACTCAACATTCCTGATGGCATGCTCACACCAACCGATCTGGCCGCATGGCCAATCATTACCTTGAGCCATGAATCCAATCTACATGATGTGATCGAGGGCTGGTTCCGCGCACACGGCGCACGGCCACGCCGGATCGACGTTTGCAACAGCCTGGGCGTTGTCGCTTCCCTGACCATGGCGGGGCTCGGTATCGCCATGTTACCGCCCTCCATTTTCGCGGCCGAGCAACGCCTCATGACATTGACCACCGAGCCCCGGCTTTCGGATTTGGAATTCGTTGCCGCCCATCCCCGCAACATGGCCTCTCCCTTGATCCGATCCATCGTCGATATGGCGGAAAACGTCAGTACTTTTCGCAGGATCGATCCTGAGGCGGAATAATCTCGAGCCCCACTTCCAAAATTAAGTCATCCAGCTATATTGTGAGCCGATGAATATGGTAAGTCATGAAACGGTTCAGGCGCTCATCGACGGTCTGCTCTCAGCGATCGGCGCAGCCCCTGGCGTTCCCCACAACAGCGACATCGAACCGCTGCTTTTAGGGCTGAAATGTGAGGGCGAACCAACGGGCGTCAGAGCGAAGGGCGGCATGCCGGCTTTGGATCATCTTCCAGTTGCGATCCAAAACGCTGGCTCAGGTCCGGATGAAATCCGCTCATTGGCCGAAAGTTTCGAAAAATTAGCGGACTCGCTGCCTTGGTACCAGCGTCAGGAACCGGCCCTACCAGACTTTATGCATGGCCACGCCAATGCTTTCATCATCGGCCCCCAGGGTCTTGAGGAACGGGGTGGTGTGACCGTCGGTGTATCCTTTCTCGCGCCCGGGGTTGAATACCCGAACCACAACCATCCTCCGCAGGAACTCTACGTGGTGATGAGCGACGGAGATTGGCGCCAAAACGATGACCCTTGGCACGCCCCCGGCCTCGGCGGGCTGGTCTACAATCCGGCCAACATCACGCACAGCATGCGCTCGAGCCAACAACCGCTCCTCGCCATCTGGTGTCTGTGGACGTGACGGAAAACCGGTATGGGTCATCAGGGGACCTCAGCCAGCCGGGACCTGAGCTTTTGCTTGATCCGCCATAGCGGTCAGAGCGATAATTTATTGCAGAAATTTTCGAGCTAAATCGCTCCGTGGCCGAGGGGCACTCCCTCTTCCCTAGGGTGGACCTCGAATTATCCGACCACACACATATCAATTGGAAAACTGATATATGAACGCAGCCCCGATTTGCCAGAATAAAGCTTATCGGGATTCATCAGCCACATAATTTAATGAGATTTAGGTGAGGATACAGTGAGGAGAGATCCCGTAATTTAAGGCAAATACCCCCTAAGTTATTGATATTGATGGTGGAGCCGAGGGGAATCGAACCCCTGACCTCGTCATTGCGAACGACGCGCTCTCCCAACTGAGCTACGGCCCCGTCCATCAACGTCGCTATCGGGGCACCCCCGAACAAGCGCCGGATAATGGTTGCGCCCACCCCCACTGTCAAGAACGACAGGCATTTCACGGCAACGCTTGCACGTGGCCATTAGCGCGATTAGTTTTAGTGCAATTGGAAACCAATCGGTAGCGCTACCATGGAAGTTGTTTTCGGCCCTTTTCTTCAGGTGGCACTGATCGTTATCGATCTTTACATGTGGGTTTTGATAATTGGTGTCGTTCTCAGCTGGTTGGTCGCATTTAACGTTATCAACACGTCGAATAAGTTCGTGTTCATGATTGGCGACTTTTGCCACCGGGCAACCGAACCAATCCTCGGGCCGATCCGTCGCCGCCTGCCTAATCTGGGTGGATTGGACATTTCTCCGCTAGTTGTTATTCTGGCCCTAATCTTTATCAAGGGCGTGATAATCGAAATTTACCGTGACCTTGGCTAAGCATCAGGGCCCACATCCGAGTAACTTATAAACGCCGATACCGGACCTGAAGTTAAGACTTAATGCCACTCAGCAAAAGGGCGAAGGGAACGTGGCCTGTCGTTAGGCCACCTCGTCACCTGTGGATTCAATCTAACGGTATGCTTTGCCAGGATTAACACTCGTACTTTATTCGTCGAGTGAAATGCGTCCATAATGTGCTTTAAAGGATGGCTGTGATGACAAACACAAATTTGCCCAAAAATTTGCTGCCCGTGACCTGTCCCGTGTGCGGGGAAAACCAGAACACTATGATCGGTGGCTTTGATGTCAATGGCTTACCTATCGGTACGGTAAATTGCATGGTCTGCCGCCACACATTTCAGCGCGATGCTTATATACGCGCCCTCGAGATCCGCCGGCAGGAATTCGCTCGCGTCACCGGACCCAGCAAGATTTGACATGCTGCGTGCCTGTACCCGCGCACGCTCCGATCGTGTCTTGGACATTAACCATTTGGCCTTCCCATGACGGCACCGTTCGTAGCCAATCGACACGAAATCAAATACCTTGTCGGCATCCCGGAGGTGGCAGAATTCAAGTCCCGAGTGTCAGATATCTTCGTTCGTGACACACACGATGAAGGCGAGGGTTATCTCAGCCATTCTGTCTACTTCGACAGCCCCGAACTGACATTTTTTAAGCAGAAGATGGAGGGAATACCAACCCAGAGCAAACCGCGCTTGCGAACTTACCGGCCGTCACTGGATAAGCCACCCAACGCTATATTCCTAGAGTTCAAACACCGCAAATCCGATATTATTGCCAAGGAACGTACAGCGCTCAATGCAGACCAGGCTGAGCGGCTTCTCCAGGGAGATACAATTGCACCTCAAGATGATACAATCATTCATAAATTCGAAGTTATGCGCCAACGCATGTCGTTGATGAACTGCGTGAGCGTTCTCTATCACCGCACCGCCCTGAACAGTTCCGATCATCCGGGCTTGAGGATCACATTCGACTGTAGGTTACAGTATTCGAGCTCCTTTGACCTCACCCCACCTTTGGGTTCATTTAAGCCCATTGAACCGGCTGATCAAGCGGTGATAGAACTCAAATTCAAGGACCAACTCCCGGACCGGATTATAACCACGATAACCGATCTTGGATTTCAGCCATTGGCCTATTCCAAGTACGCCAGTGGGATCAAACAAACGCATCTGCAAAGCCCGCCAGTGACGACTTGAGCCTTCTCACCGAGGGTGCTAAATCCCATCGCATAATGAGTTCCAATCTTACCCAAATCCGTAACTTCGCAATAATCGCACATATTGATCACGGTAAATCCACCCTGGCTGACCGCATGATTCAACTATGCGGTGGCTTGAGCGAACGCGAAATGAAGGAGCAGGTGCTTGATTCTATGGATATCGAGCGTGAGCGCGGGATCACCATTAAAGCTCAAACTGTGCGTCTCGAATACAAATCAAAGGACGGGACTAAACATATTCTCAACCTAATGGATACTCCTGGCCACGTTGACTTCACCTATGAGGTAAGCCGGTCGTTGGCCGCGTGCGAGGGCTCCCTTCTGGTTGTTGACGCCACTCAGGGCGTCGAGGCGCAGACCCTGGCCAATGTCTACCTCGCGATTGAAAATGATCACGAGATCATTCCTGTATTAAACAAAATTGATCTGCCCGCTGCAGAACCAGACCGAATTAGGGAGCAAATCGAAGAAGTAGTAGGCATCGACACTACCAATTCGCTTGAGATTTCCGCAAAGACAGGGCAAGGCGTTAAATCAGTCCTGGATGCTCTAGTGGAACGCCTTCCAGCTCCATCAGAGGGAACCGAAAACGCGCCCCTAAAGGCGCTACTTGTGGACAGCTGGTACGATCCCTATCTGGGCGTCATGATCCTGGTCCGAGTTCGCGACGGAGTTCTCAAGAAAGGGATGAAAATTCGTATGATGGCCACCGGCGCGGCGCACCAGGTTGAGCGCGTTGGCTATTTCACGCCCAAGGCCGAAATGGTCACCCAACTGGGTCCCGGAGAAGTGGGTTTCATCACCGCCGCCATCAAAACTGTCGCCGACACGTCGGTGGGTGACACTATTACGGACGACAAGCAACCGGCGGATGAGCCACTTTCCGGCTTCGTGCCCTCCGTGCCCGTGGTCTTCTGCGGCCTGTTCCCAGTTGATACAGGTCAATACGAGGATCTCCGCGACAGCCTGGATAAGTTGCACCTAAACGACGCGAGCTTTCATTTCGAAGCAGAGACCTCGGCGGCCCTGGGT
>MDTD01044967.1_pt1 | contig 22036 bp, 24 predicted proteins | sample 811221 | NCBI WGS metagenome assembly MDTD01 (sample SAMN05326646, study PRJNA326480) | marine metagenome | isolation source: seawater | place: Pacific Ocean: South West | collected 2011 | reverse complement strand
TTTTTTAGAAAATTTATAAAATTTTTTCTTATTTTTAAAATTTTTCTTAAATTTAATAATGGATCAATTAAACCCATATAAGAAATGTCTTTAATTGGAAAAAAGCTCTTTAAACCCTCACCTTCCATAAGAGAGCCTCCAACTCCAATAAAATTTATGTTGTCATTATTTTTTTTTAGATCAGTAATAAGTTCGAGTCCGAGAGCATCTCCAGATTTTTCGCCTGCACAGACTGCTATTTTCACAATTTTCTTACCTCTAACGAACTATGCTTCTTTCAGTATTTGAAATGCTCTCAATAAAAAGGTTCATTTCTTTGATATTTTTAAATTTCGAAATTATTTCCTGTTTTGCATCTTTCAGTTTATTTTTTCTAAGATACAAAATTTTATATGATTCTTTTAAAGCATCGCTTGCTTTTTTGGAAAGATCTTGCCTTTGAATACCTATGGTATTTAAACCTCTTGGAATTGCAGGATTGCCACTTACTCTCACATAAGCAGGCACGTCTTTAGTAATAATTGTTCCTAAAGCGCTAAAGCTATAACTTCCAATGTTGCAGAATTGGTGAACTAAAGTGAAACCGCTCAGTCTTGCTCCTCTACCTACTTTAACAACTCCAGCAACACCTGCGTTATTTGTCATAACTATGTCGTCTTCCAAAATACAATCATGTGCAACGTGAGTATAGGCCATCAACAAGTTATTATTTCCAATTACGGTTTTTCCATTTTCTTGGACAGTGCCTCTATTAATAGTTGATCCTTCTCTAATTTCATTATGATCACCGATTTCTAGAAAAGTATCTTCACCTTGATATTTCAGATCTTGAGGGTCTCCTCCTATACTTGCAAAAGGATAAATAAGATTATCTTTACCGATGTGCGTATTCTTGTGAATAAAAACATTTCCCTCTATAGTAGTTCCAGATTTTATCTTTACATTAGGTCCTATTACGGTGTAAGGACCAATAGAAACACCATCATCAATTTCAGCAGACACATCTATTTGAGCGGAAGAATCGATCATTTAGGACGATCGGCACAAAGAACAATTGCCGAACAAATGAACTTTTCTCCGACAGTTGCCTTACAGTCAAATTTCCAAATTCCTGCTTTCTCTGAAATTTTGGTTGATTCAAGAGTAAGTTTATCGCCTGGTATTACGGGACTTTTAAACCTTAATTTATCTGCTCCTACGAAATAATACATTGAGCCTTCCTCAGGTGTTTTATTCATTGAAACAAAGCCAAGAACGCCCGAAGCTTGGGCTAAGGCTTCTAGAATTAAAACTCCTGGCATGACAGATCTATTTGGAAAATGGCCAAGAAAAAAAGGTTCGCTGTTAGTAATATTTTTAAATGCTTTTATGTATTTATGTTCTTCTAGCTCTTCAACTCTATCTACTAACAAAAAAGGATAACGATGAGGCAATAATGTTTTTATTTTCTCTATATCAATCATCAAATTGTTTTTTTTGAATTGTAATATGTTTTAACCATTTTGAGTGTTCTAAAACCACAGATCCACCTGAAAAGATTCCAGATTTTTTTATGGATTTTGTAATATAAGTCATTGGGTTGATTCTTACTTTATCGGCTATTTTTACGTTATCTACAATACCGCATCCTCCTCCTATCAAACAGTCGTCTCCAATTTCTGAACTCCCTGCAATAGCTGTCTTCGCTCCAATAATTGTATTTTTTCCGATAATGCAGTTATGAGCAATGTGTACTTGATTGTCGAGTTTAACCCCATTTTTAAGTAATGTTGTTCCCAAAGAACCTCTATCAATGGTGCATGATGCTCCTATTTCTACATTATCTTCTAATTCAACATTTCCAAGATGTTCTATCTTTTCCCAAGATTCATTATTTTTTGCAAATCCTAGACCATCAGAACCTATTACCGAGTTTGCATGAATAATATTATTTTCTCCAATTTTAGTAGAATGATACAAACATGCATTTGGATATATATAGCTATTTTTTCCAATTACTGAATAATCGCCAATGAAACATCCTGGATTAATTATTGCTCCAGAACCTATTTTCACCTCTTGACCGATAAATACGTTTTTACCTATTTTGTAATTCTTATTTTTATGGTCTTCTAAAGAGTTTTCTTGAGGATCCACTCTAATTTTAGATGAAAATAAACTCGTTAACTTAGCATAAGCAACATGCGGATCTTTTACTATAATACGATCAACCTGTGAAAAATCTTTATACTCTCTAGATAGTAATATTGCAGAAGCCGATGAACTTTTTAACTCCTTAATAAATTTTTTATTGTATACAAAAGAAATTGATCCTTTTCTTGCTTGGCTTAAGGAGCTTATATTGGAAATTATAGTAGAGCCTTCTCCTAATAACTCTCCATCTAAATAATTAGCAATTTCCGATAACTTATAAGTTTTTTCAGGCAAATTAGACTATTTTCTTTGTTCTTTATTTATAAGATCTACCACTTCTGGAGTTAGATTGATTTTTTCGTCTGACCTATCAAATGCTAGTAAAGCTTGAGAATTTAAAAGCATTTTGATTTTTTTAGCTTTGATTAATTCATTAACAACTTTTTGAACTATTTCTGCTTGATCTGCTTGAAGTTTTTGAGTTACTTCTTGTTCTTTGGCTTGGATTTGCTGAGATAGTAATTGGATGCTTTGATACAAAGTTTGAATTTTTTTTAAAATATCCTCCTTTTCAGCATCAGATAGAGTTGATTCATCTTTTTTTAATTTTTCTGCTAATTTGATTCTTTCACTATCTTTAGATTGTGCTTCGTCCGTTAAATCTTTGTAGTCTGAAGATTCTCTAAGGTCATCTATCCTTTCTCTAGCAAGATCTGTTCCTAAAAATATAGCATTGTAATCTATAACAGCAATACCATCGGACAAGAAAGCGGTATTTCCGAAAAATAAAATAGACGTAAAAATAATAATATTTTTAATTGTTTTCATAATTAGCTCCTTTGTTGCCATTTTAATTCAAAAAGTAGTGAAGTTTACCTTTTTAGATAAGAAAATTCCTTTTTTTTTAAAATTGAGTTCCTATCTCAAATTGAAAAGATTCGGTTCTATCTTCAGGGGAATCATTGAAAACGGAGGCAACTGCAAATGATAAAGGTCCTAGGGCCGTAACCCAAGTGAAACCTAGCCCTACTGAATACCTAATTTCAGAAAAATCAAATTCATAACAGTTAATTTCGTAAGATCTACATCCATCACTAAATACATTTCCATAATCAATAAAAACAGATGCTCTAACAGATCTTGGGTCTGGCACAAAGTCCAAGGGAACAATTAAGTCAAATCCTCCAGACAAACTATAAGGACCCCCTATTGGCCTTGGTCTACTTGGCCCGAAACCCTGATTATAAACTGCTTTTGGACCAAGATAATTTTGTTTGAAGCCTCTTACGGACCTCATGCCTCCGGCATAAAAATGTTGATATGGAGGAGCAGTTTCCGTATCTCCATACGTAAACAATAATCCAATTCTTGATTTGTAAGCGAATATTAGTCCGAGAGGCAAAGGTCTGAATATTTTAAAATCATGATTAAATCTTCCATAATTAATGTTACTTCCTGGAAGTGTCAAACTGAGTGAAATTGTGTTTCTTGCGCCATTCGTAGGGAAAAGACCTCTATTTAATGTAACTCTAGACCAACTTACCTGGCCACTATAAGTATTGAAATCAAAACCCTCTGAATCATAAAAATCCAGTAACTGGCGAGAGCTAAAAACATTTGATTTTAGTTTTGTATTATCAATTTGGAGAGATAGTCCTAGTTGTTCTATTTCGCTAATTGGAAGTTGGAAATTTATTGACCCTCCGTAAGAATCAGTATTATAGGATGCTATATTAAAATTACCATAATCGGTTTTTCTTAGATATGCTCCATAACCCAATCCTATACCATCTATAGAAAAATAAGGATCAAAAAAGTTAAATGAAATATCCTGTCTCCATTCACTATAATTGATCCCAACAGATACAGAATTCCCAGATCCAAATGCATTTTTTTCAGAATAATTAGCACCTAAACTTAGTCCGTAAGCACCATATCCAAGAGAACCTCCAATAGACCCAGAATACTGTTCTTCAACATTGAAAACTATGTCAATTTCGTCTGATGAACCTGGGACTGATTTTTTTTCATATTCAACATTTTTAAAGAAACCAAGTCTGTCTAATCTTAATTTAGATACCTCAATCAAATCATTGGAAGCCCAACTTTTTTCCATTTGTCTCATTTCACGTCTGAGGACGATATCGTGAGTTCTTTCATTTCCTTTAAAAATTATTCTATTGACCATAGTTCTCTGTCCTTTATCCACAAATAAAGTCAGGGAAACAGTTTTGTCGACTTCGTTTATTTCTCTCGAAGTAGATATCTCAGCATTTGTATAACCAATTCCTTCAAGCAAGCCTTTAATTCTATCTTCAGAAAATTTAACAAACGCCTCCATATAAACTTCGTTTTTAGGAATGTTAATCAAGCTTTGAAGAATTAGTTCATCTACGTCTAAATCTCCGGCCAGTCTAACATCGCTTACCGTGTAAACATCTCCTTCGTCTACAGTAATAGTAAGAAAGATATCTTTCTTGTTTTCTGAAATTGATACCATTGTTGAAAGGACATCAAACTTCAGAAAGCCCTTGTTTTTGTATAAAGACTCAAGTGTCTCTAGGTCTCCTTTCAGGTTTTCCTTTGAATATCCTGAGCTTCTGCTAAAGACAGATAACCAGTTTTTTTCTTTTAATTTAAATTCTTTTAAGATCTCTTCATCAGAAAATATTTTATTCCCTACTATATTTATCTTGTTTAGGGATGCTGAAACACCTTCCTCTATGTTCACAGACAATTTTATTCTATTTTTAGGGAGGCTCTCTGATAAAACTTCAACAGTTGAAGAATATTTTCCTTGAGAAGAGTATTGTCGTTCTAATTCTACACTTAAACTTTCAAAAACAGCTCTTTTGTAAAGCGCGCCTACAAAAATTCCTGATTTCCTTAAACCATCCAAAAGCGCATCAGTTTTGATTGCCTTATTACCCTCAATTAAGATTTCATCAATAGTAGGTCTTTCTTCGAGGCTAATTAAAAGAGCGTTACCATCTCTGCCAAGCTTTACATCATCAAATTTTCCTGTTTCAAAAATTGAAACAGCAATTTCTTTATAAGTTTCGTTGCTAATAATGTCACCTATACTCACGGGCATTACAGCAAAGACACTTCCTGCAGACACTCTTTGGAGACCTGTTATTCTAATATCATCAAGCACCCAAGAAACTTCATCTGTAAGTGTTAGGGGTGAAAAAAGTAAAATAAATAAAATAATTTTAATTTTCATAATTGAAGAATTCTAAAGATATCATTGAAAAAAACGAAAACAAAAAGAAAAATCAATGCCAGATTTCCTATTCTGTAGAAAAAAAATAAAACTGATTCGGGCAACTCTTTTCCCGACAATTTTTCTATTGTAAGAATTAATGCCTGCCCCCCGTCTAAAACCGGTAAGGGAAAAAGATTAACGATTCCAAGGCTAATACTAATTATAGCTATGAGATATACAAAAGAATAAAAGCCGCCATAAATCATTGATTCACCTGCAAATTGTCCAATCATAACTGGCCCACCCAAATTTTTTAAAGAAACTTGTCCATAAATAATTTTTCCTAAAAATAAAACAGAGTTTTCAATAATGGTATAAGTTTGGAAAAATGAATTTTTAAACGAATCTAAAATTGAATATTTGACTAAAACTCTTGCCTGAGAACTAAGTAAAAAGGATGAATTTATTCCAATTTGCCAGTTGTAGTTATTTTTTGAAAGACTTGGCTTTACAGCGATCACATAGATATTACCTTCTCTTAGAATTTTAAAGGAAATTTCTTTGCCTTCTGATTTTTTTATTTCTTGACTTATATCTCCCCAATTAATTATTGGTCTGTTATCGATTTCAATAATTTTATCGCCGATTCTAATTCCCTCTAGTTCTGCGGGACTATCTTTAAGAACTCCTCCGACGATTGGCTCCAGTGGAGGTAAAATTCCCAATTCATAAAGGAGATTTGACGGATTTTCCGAACTAAGCCAATTGTTGATAGGTAGTTTAAAAGCCAACAAATTATCGTTTCTAAAGACGTGTATTTCTAGTTCTCCTGAATCACCTAATCTTTTAGAAAGAGCTATTTGCGCTTCAGAGAAAGATGAAACTTTCAAATTGTCTATCTTTAAGAGTAAGTCGCCTTTTTCAATTCCTCTTTCCTTTGCTATCGAATTTGGAAGGACGTCTCCAACAAGGGGTAATACTTTATAAATACCAGAGAGATTAATTACAAAAAAAATAAAGATAGCCAAAATGAAATTGAAAATTGGCCCACCTAAAGTAATCAATAATTTTTGATGATATTTTTTTGAGGTATATGAATCATCTGACGAAGATTTTTCAAGATTTTCCTCTCCCTTCATTTTTACATAACCTCCCAAAGGCAATAGTCTTAAGTTAAAAATAGTTTCTGACTTCGTTTTCCAACTTTTAATCGGCGTACCAAAACCAATAGAAAAATCTAATACTCTTACTCCAAAAAGACGAGCAAAAGAAAAATGACCAAGTTCGTGAATGAAGACAATAACTGAAATGAGTGCTAGAAAAGAGAAAATGTATATGAGGAAGTTCATTTATAATTTTTGGTGAGCAAAATTCAAGGCAATTTTTTTTGCCTCTTCATTAAATTCTAAAATTGACGCTAATGATACAGAAGTTAAGTTCATATTACTTTTGTCAGCATAGTTAATGGTGTTTGAAATTAGCTTATAAATATTTAAAAAGCTTATCCTCTTTTTCAAGAACAACTCAACAGCAACTTCATTTGCTGCATTCAAAATAACTGGCATACCTTTCTCGTGCTTTAAAGCAAAATATGCAAAGTCTATAGAAGGAAACTTTTTTAAATTTATTTGTTCAAAGCTGAGGTTTTTTAATTTCTGTAAGTCAATTTGCTTAACACCACTTTCAATGGTTTCTGGAAAACCTAAGCCATAAGATATGGGTATCTTCATATCTGGAAGAGCCAAAGAAGCCAAAAGAGTTCCATCCTTAAATTCAACTAAAGAATGAACAAGTCCTTCCGGATGAATAATCGCTTCTATCTTTGTATGGTTTATATCAAATAAATACTTAGCCTCTATAATTTCTAAAGATTTATTCATTAAAGTTGATGAATCCACTGTGATTTTTTTTCCCATTTTCCAAATTGGGTGTTTAAGTGCTTGCGTCAAAGAAATATGTTTGAATTTAGATATAGGTAAATTATAAAAAGGGCCTCCAGAGCAAGTGAGAGTAATTTTTGAAATCGATTTTTCCTTTTTACCCTGAATACTTTGATGAATAGAACAATGTTCCGAATCAATTGGAATTATTTGGGCTCCATATTTCTTTGCTTCTTTAACTAAAAATTCTCCAGCTATAACTAAGGGTTCTTTATTGGCAATCAAAACTTTTTTTCCAGATTTAATAGAGTGATAAATTAGTTCTAGGCCCTCTGAGCCTGATATTGCAGCTATTACAGTGTCTACCTTTTTGCTAGAGATTAATTTTAAAAGATCATTTCTTTTAATGAATTTATTAGACGTAGAAACTTTAGAAGGTTTTTCTAAATAAATTTTTGCTTTTTTATGTTTTTTTGCTTGAGTTTTTATTAGCTTTTCATTTGAATGAGCCACTAAGCAAGAAACTTCATATTTTGCTTTATTTTTTTCTATAACCTCTAAAGATGATTTTCCTACTGATCCTGTAGATCCAAGAATTACTATTTTGTTCATCATATTAAGTTATAAAAAATAAAAAAAACAGGAATACAAAATAAGTGACTATCTATTCGATCTAAAATTCCCCCGTGACCGGGTAAGAGATTACTAAAATCCTTTATTCCAATTAATCGTTTTGTTTTACTGGCTAGAAGATCTCCAGTAATACTTGCCAATGAAGAAATTATGAAAATTAAAGCAGTAATTATATAGCCTAGAGAATCGATAAATGATGCTATCACAAAAAAATCGCTAAAAACTTTTGCACCAAGGATATTTAATTCTAGAAATAAATATCCCAAAACTATGACTATAATGGCTGGAAAGATTATTCCCGAAATAGTGCCTTCTAATGTTTTTTTTGGACTAATATTAGGAAAAACGAAGTTTTTGCCAATAAGTTTTCCAAATACCAAAGCAAAGATATCAGTGAAAACTGAAATTAATAATGCGGTAAAAAAAAAGTTTCTGGCAAAATTTTGAGTTATAGGAAAGATTAAGGCTATGTTGACTAAAATCATAAAAAAAATTATCCATATAAAGATATTTTTTTTAGTTTTTATTTTAAATAACTCATATATAGCAAACACTAGAAGGCTTATAAGGCCTACTTTAAATATCAGGTCGTTAGTTAGAAAAACAAAAAAGAATGTAAAAAGTCCAAGAATTAATCCTGTAATGATTCTTTTCATATCTATCCTGTCTCTACTCCAAATTTTCTTTTTCTACTAAAAAAGTCTTCTAGGGCTATTTCAAAATCTTTTTTTTCAAAATCTGGCCAAAGCTTGTTTGAAAAATAAAGTTCAGAATATGAAGATTGCCAAAGATAAAAATTACTTAGCCTTTTTTCTCCTCCAGATCTAATGATTAAATCTGGATTAGGATAGTTCTTAGTTTCTAAATAATTTTCAAGAGCTGTCTCATCCAGTTTCTTATTTTTCTTATCGGCGTGAAACTTTTTAACAGCGTTTAATATGTCCCATTTACCTCCGTAACTTGCCGCAATGATTAAATTTAATTTTGGTTTATAGTCTCCAGTCAGCTTTTTAGAATTTTCAATTTGTTTCAGAAGTTTTTTATTAAACCTAGAAATATCGCCAATAAAATTTAATTTAACTTTTTTTTCCTTAAGTTCTGGTGTTTGTTCTTCTAAAGCTTCAAAAAATAAACCGATTAAATCTTTTACTTCTATCTCATCTCTAAGCCAATTTTCTGTGCTGAAGGCAAAAAGAGTTAAATAATCAATTTTTTTTTCTAAAGCATATTCAACAGCTAACCTAGCTTTTTTTACGCCTTCCTTATGGCCTGATTTAGCGGGGAGATGTCTACTTTTAGCCCACCTACTGTTTCCATCCATAATAACTGCAAGATGGTTGAGATTTTTCATTTTTAGATTTCTAGAAGGTCTTTTTCTTTCCCATTCAAAAGTAAGTCTATCTTTTTTATAAATTCATCAGTAAGAATTTGAATAATTTCTTCTCCGCGTCTAAGGTCATCTTGTGAAATTTCTTTTTCGTTACAAAATTCTTTAAGCATTGCATTAGCGTCTCTTCTTTGATTTCTAATAGAAATTTTTGAGTTTTCAGCTTCAGATTTAGCAACCTTTATTAAACCTTTTCTTGTTTCTTCTGTGAGTTCAGGAACGATAACTCTTATGACATCTCCAGAGGTCGCGGGCTGAAGTCCAATATCTGAAGATTGAATTGCCTTTTCAATATTTTGAACTTGATCCTTTTCCCAAGGTACGATCGATAAAGTTCTGGCATCTTCGACAGAAATATTGCTCATTTGGCTTATTGGAGTATTTGACCCATAGTAGTCAACCTCTACAGACTCCAACAAAGACGGATTAGCCCTTCCTGTTCTTATCCTTTGAAATTTTTTTTCTAGAGATAAAATGGTTTTGTTCATTTGCTCTTCTGTTTCTAATTTAGTTTCATTAATCATGCTAATTATTTTCTCTGTTAAACCTTTAGTTAGCTTTCGAGTTGTGATTTAACTTCTTCTGCAAAATCCTTTTTTTCAACTTCTATGCCTTCACCTACTTCTATTCTTATGAAAGAGGATATTTTTGCAGAAGACTCTGATAAAAATTTTTCTACACTTTTTGACGGATCTTTTACAAAAGGCTGCTTTAAGAGGCTCACATCTGCAATTTGTTTATTTAACTTTCCTTCTATCATTTTTTCTTTGATTTCTTGAGGCTTGTCCTCTTTTTCAACTTGCGACTTAAAAATTTCTCTTTCTGAGGTAATATAATCTTCGTCTAAATCTTCTGGCGATAAGACTAAGGGGTTAGATGCGGCAATGTGCATGGCAACTTCTTTCGCAATCTCTGGGTTTCCCTGATCAAGAGAAACTCCCGCGGCAATTTTTTTGTTAGAGTGAACGTATGATTCTAAAATTTCTCCACTAATTTTTTTTACTTTTCTAATTATTATATTCTCACCAATTTTTTGAACTAAAGACATTCTTTGTTCTTCCATAATTTCAATAACTTCTTTGGTTAAATCTACCTTTTTTGAAAATTCTTTGGCAGTTTTGAGGGTCTCTTCACAAAACTTTATAAAATTTTCGTCTTTAGCAACAAAGTCTGTTTCACAATTAACTTCTACAAAAATAATTTCTTTATCCAAAGCCTCAGAAAGGATGATTCCCTCGATAGCAGTTCGTGATGCTTTTTTTTCTGCTTTTAATGCACTGCTTTTCCTTAGATTTTTAATAGCATCTTCTAAATTACCATTTGACTCCTCTAGAGCTTTTTTACATTCCATCATTCCTAGGCCAGTTTTTTCCCTGAGTTCTTTTACGTCTTGTGCTTTTATTGCCATTTAAACATCCTCAGTTTTTTCAACAGTTTTAACCTTATTTTCTCTTTCTTTCGAAACTTCTTGCTGATCGTCAGAGGAAGTTTTTTTTACGACTACTGGACCATCTTTTGATGTTCTTGTTGATCCTGACATTTCAGCACCTTCTAAACAGGCATTGGAAATGATTCTAGAAATTAATGAAATAGATCTAATAGCATCATCGTTTCCAGGAATGATGTAATCAACATCATCCGGATTAGAATTTGTATCGACAATTCCTATAATTGGAATTCCCATTTTTTTTGCCTCAGCTATGGCAATTTTCTCACTTTCAACATCAACTACAAAAAGGGCTTCAGGTAACCCCCCAATATTTTTTATGCCGCCAATGGATCTTTCTAGTTTCTCCATTTCTCTTTTAATGCCTAAAATCTCTTTTTTAGTTAATTCTTCAAATTTACCCTCTTCTTCTTGAGTGTTAAGAATTTCAAGTCTTCTTATTGATGATCTTACAGTTTTGTAATTTGTAAGCATTCCACCCAACCATCTATAATTTATGTAAGGCATATTGCATCTTTCAGCTTCCTCTTTGATAACTCGTCTTGCTGCCCTCTTAGTTCCAACAAACAAAATTCTGTTATTTGATGCAGAAAGTTTTTTACAAAAATCCACAGCAGGAGATAGACACTCTAAAGTTTTTTCTAAATTGATTATGTGGACCTTGTTTCTATCCCCAAAAATGTACTCTTCCATTTTGGGATTCCAAAATCTAGTTTGATGTCCGAAATGAACTCCGGCCTTTAACATTTGTTCTATGGAAATATCCATAAATAGCTCCTTTTTTTGTAGCCTTACGGCTGGGTTATTCCTCCTCGTGGCCAAGTACTAAACCGCCACTGAGCAATGACAGCACCCTAATACTCTTTCCTAACGAGTGTGTATTTTTCTGTAAAAAACAGAACGCGAATTAGAACATATTGAGAAAAAAGAATAAAGGGCTGGCTCTACAAATCTTCTAGTAAGTTTGTCATCGAGTAAATACCAGGCTTTTTAGCGAAAACATATTCAGCAAGTGAAATTCCTTGACCAAAGATGTCTCTATTTAAAGCATTATGTGAAACAGAAAATTCTTCATTTTTCAAAGTAAAAACAACCTCGTGTTTTCCCACAGATGACTCATCACGAATAGATTCGATTTGTATTTCTGACTCAAGATGGCTTAAACTTTTTTTAATATAACTTTGTAAATCAATTGCTGTACCTGAAGGTACATCTTTCTTTTTATCATGATGTGTTTCAATAATTTTGATTTTTACATCCGAAATATCATACTGAGCAGAACCAGTTTCCATAAATCTATTATTTGTCTTAAGATCAATCTCGTCGATTATGGGCTTAAGTATACGGGTTTTGAAGAATGCTATTCCCTCACTTAAGTTCGGTGCTTTTAAAACAGCGACTTTTTTTGCCAATTTATCTAATTTTATGAGCTGTTGTTTAGTGTGACCTGTAGAAGCAAGCACTAAGGGAATTTTATTTTTGTAACAAAAATCATAAACGTTTTCAAAATTTTCAGGGTACGACGCATCAATTACCAAAGGAATATTAGCAATCTTAAGACTTACTTCTGATAAAGAAGAGATTAAAGGTTCCTTTATGCCTCCTATTACCTCTCCCAAAAGAGGATTATCTTTTGAACAAATACCATAAGTAACCCGCGTATTATTAGATGAAATTGATCTACCTAATTTTCCAGTAGCGCCAACCAGAATTAACTTTGTTTCTTCTTCAGGAGGCTTGGAAGTCGTCATAAGTTTTTAAAAAAATCCTTTGCCGAGCTCAACCAAGAGCTCACCAAAGGAGAGTTATCTTTATGAGACATATTGTTTTTAAAATCGTTTAGTAATTCTTTCTGTTTTGAATTTAAGTTTACTGGAACCTCTACAATAACTCTAACCAAGATATCTCCAACTCTTCCTCCCCTTAGAGGTTTAATTCCCTTACCATTTAGTCTAAAAATTTTATGACTTTGGGTTCCTGACGGGATTTTTATCCTTGCTTTTCCAACTAGCGTAGGAACCTCAATAGATCCTCCCAGTGTCGCATCTATTAAATTTATGGGAACTTCACAATAAAGATTTTTACCATCTCTTTCAAAAATGGAATGTTCTTTAACATTAATTAAAATATAAAGATCCCCTCGGCTACCTCCTCGGCCCAATTCTCCTTCCCCAGAGAGCCTTATTCGATCGCCATCATCTACTCCCGCAGGAATCTTTACTGAAAGCTTTTTATTATTTCTTATAAAACCAGATCCATCACATTTTGAGCAGTTTTTATTATGAGTTTCTCCTTCCCCTCTGCATTGTGGACAGGTTTGCTGCATAGAAAAAAAACCTTGCTGTTGTCGAATTACGCCGGCTCCTCCGCAATAAGAACAGCGATTCCATGGACCATTGCATCTTTCTTGTGACGGGATTTCAATATTTAAAGACTTTCCAAATACTGCATCTTCAAGTGAAACTTCTAAGTTATAACTTAAATCTGCACCTCTAGAAGAAGCTCTTCCTCCTGAAGAACCTCCGAATATATCCGAAAATATATCTCCAAAAATATCACTAAAAGCATCGGCAGCTCCTTGAGAACTTGAAAAAGATGAGTTTACTCCATCGTGACCAAAATTATCATAGGCTTGTTTTTTGTTGTCATCGGATAATATCTCATAAGCTTCTGAGAGTTCCTTAAATTTTTCAGCTGCTTGGGCATCATCGGGATTTCTATCCGGATGATATTTCATTGCTAATTTTCTATAAGCTTTTTTTAGCTCTTCTTTGCTTGCAGATCTGCTAACACCAAGAACATCATAATAATCTCTCTTGCTCATGACGTTTAAGAAAGACTTTAACTTTTCTCTTCTTTTACTTCCTCAAAATCAGCGTCGACAACTTCTTCATCAGATGAAGCATTTTCTGCTTCGGGATTATTTTGATCTTCTTGTGCATTTTGCTGTTGTTCAGCATAAAGCCTTTGTGCAAGAGATGAAGATGCATCAGCAAGAGATTTAGTTTTATCTTCAATATCATTTTTGTCCTCGCCCTTGAGAGCTTCTTCTAAGGCTGAAATTGCGTTCTCTATTTTTTCTTTTTCATCAGCCTCAACTTTATCTGCAGATTCTTCCAATGTTTTTTTACAGCCATGAATTAAAGTATCTGCAGCATTCCTAGCCTGAACAAGTTCTTCAAACTTCTTATCATCTTCAGCATTTGCCTCAGCATCCTGAACCATTTTTTCAATTTCTTCGTCGGATAAACCACTAGAAGCTTGAATTGTAATTGATTGCTCTTTATTGGTAGCTTTGTCTTTAGCAGAAACATTCAAAATACCATTTGCATCTATGTCAAAAGAGACTTCAATTTGAGGCATCCCCCTTGGCGCAGCTGGTATACCGTCTAGATTGAACAAACCAAGTTGTTTATTATCTTTGGCTTGCTTTCTTTCTCCTTGAACAACATTGACGGTTACTGCGGTCTGGTTGTCTTCAGCAGTTGAGAATATCTGGGATTTATTCGTAGGAATGGTTGTATTTTTTTCAATTAAAGGTGTCATCACTCCTCCCATAGTTTCAATACCTAAAGTCAAAGGAGTTACATCTAGTAAAAGAATATCTGTAACGTCGCCTGCTAAAACTGCACCTTGAATTGCAGCTCCAGCAGCAACTGCCTCATCAGGATTGATGTCTTTTCTAGGTTCTTTGCCAAAGAATTCTTTTACTTTGTTTTGTACAAGAGGCATTCTTGTTTGACCACCCACAAGAATAACATCGCTAATTTCAGATGAAGAAAGTTTTGCATCTTTTAAAGCTATTTCTACCGGCTTTAGAGTTTTTGATACTAAATCTCCCACTAGAGATTCAAGCTTTGCTCTGGTGAGTTTTAAAAGCAAATGTTTAGGTCCTGATGAATCGGCTGTTATGTAAGGAAGATTAATTTCAGTCTGTTGATTAGAAGATAATTCTATTTTAGCTTTTTCTGCTGCTTCTTTTAATCTTTGAATTGCTGATGAATCCTGAGTTAGATCAAAGTTTTGTTCTTTTTGAAACTCTGCGACAAGGTGATCAATAAGCACATTATCAAAATCTTCACCTCCCAGTGAAGTATCTCCATTTGTAGAAAGTACTTCAAACTGCTTTTCTCCGTCTATTTCAGCCAATTCGATAATTGATATGTCAAAAGTACCTCCGCCCAAATCATAAACCGCAACTTTTTGGTCACCGGTTTTTTTATCCATTCCAAAAGCTAAAGCAGCTGCTGTAGGTTCATTAATTATTCTTTTAACCTCCAAACCAGCTATTTTGCCGGCATCTTTAGTTGCTTGTCTTTGAGAATCATTGAAATATGCGGGCACTGTAATTACAGCTTCTTTTATTTCATGCCCAAGATAATCTTCAGCTGATTTTTTCATTTTAGTGAGAACTTGAGCAGAAATTTGCTGGGGAGCGAGCTTTTCATTCTTAACTTCAACCCAAGCATCTCCATTATCTGCTTTCACTATTTTAAAAGGCGTAGATTCTGCTTCTTTCTTAATTTCTCCATCGAATTTTCTTCCTATCAATCTTTTGATGGCGTAAAGAGTATTTTCTGGGTTAGTGACTGCTTGGCGTTTAGCGCTCTGGCCAACGATAGTCTCGTTATCAGTATAAGCAACTACTGAGGGAGTTGTTCGATCACCCTCAGAATTTTCAATAATTTTGGGTTTTCCACTCTCTAAGACAGCAACACATGAGTTTGTAGTTCCTAGATCTATTCCAATAATCTTTGACATTTTTTACTCCAAAACAATTTATACCCTTTTAATGGGGGTAAAGAGAAAAAAAACAAGGCAAAAGCTAAATTTTATTGACTATTACAAGTGCGGGTCTGACAACTCTATCTTGGATTTTGTAACCTTTTTGAATGACTTCTAAAATAATTTCTGGTTCCTTATCCTTGTCTTCTTTTACTGACAAAGCCTCATGAAAATTAGGGTCGAATTTATCTCCCAATGGGTTAATTTCATCGATATCATTATTGAAGAACGCTTGAGATATCTCTTTCAAAACAAGTTCTACTAGACTTCTCGGGATTTCTTCTTTAGCGTGTTGTAGAGATCTCTCCAAATTATCTATTGGAGAAAAAAGGTCTTTGATTATTAGTTCTGCTGAAAAAATTCTTGCTTTAACAACCTCTTTTTGAGAGTTTCTCCTCACATTTTCTACTTCTGCATGAGATCTTAAGACTTTTTCTTCAAGAGACTTTATTGTTTCTTCCAAGACATTAATTTGAACTTCCTTTTCATTTTCTGAAAGATCATTCTTTTTAGACTCATCTTGTTCAGATTTTATATCTTCTATCTCGGAATTATCTTCTTGTTTATTATTTTTTTTCATTTAAGGGTTTCACATATAAGACTAATTTATGATCAACAATTTTATAACCATGCTCTTTTGCTATTTTTTTTTGCTCTTCTTCGATTAGATCATTCTTGAACTCGATTACTTCTCCCGAATCAATGCAAACCATATGATCATGATGATCTTCAAATTCTGGATTCGAAGTAAGCTCATAAACAGATCTATTGTCCTCGAAATTTAATTTTTCTAAAATGCCAGCTGATTCAAACTGAGTTAATACTCTATATACGGTTGCTAATCCTACTTCATCTCCTGCTTCTCTAATTTTATTATAAATATCTTCAGCACTAAGGTGTCTTTCAGAAGATTGGTCAAAAATTTCCAAAATCCTAACTCTAGGTAATGTAACTTTTAACCCAGCTTTCCTTAAATTTTTATCTTCGCTCATCTTAAAAAAATATGCTTAAATCTGATTGTGAAATTATCATTTAATTTTCTTATTATAACTGTTTTCTTTCTTTATTCCTGTGCAAGCAACTTTTACCAGGTTCCAGTCGCACAAGGAAACATAATAAGTGCTTCTATGTTGGAAAAATTAGAATCTGGACTAACAAAGGCTCAAGTAAGATTCATAATGGGAACGCCATCAATTAAAGATCCATTTAATATGAATAGGTGGGATTACATAGGCTTTGAAATTATTGGAGAAAATAAAAGGAGTAATGTTCATCACACTTTAATTTTTAAAGAAAATAAATTGATAAGTTGGAGCAAGAGAATCGATTCTGAAGTGAATGAAAATATTGAAGAAAAATCTAAAGAGCAGAGTAAAAGAAAATTAGAAGAATAGATCCTGCAGAAATATACTTTAAAAAAAATTTAAATAAAGAAAATTGTAAATAATTCATTTTTATATTTTCCTTGAGAAAATCATCAGGAAACACCCATCCGGCAAGAATAGCTACTAAGAAACCCCCCATGGGAAGCATTATGTTGTTTGTCAAATAATCGATCATTTGGAGAAAATTTAATCCTAGAAAGGTAATTTCAGACCAAATATTGAAAGAAAAGATACTTGCTAGACCTAAAATCCAAGTTAAAAGTCCAAGAATTAATACGATTGTTTTCCGATTGAAGATTCTTCTCTCTTCGATCCAAGCTGTAAAAGGCTCTAGAAGTGAAATAGAAGAACTTAAAGCTGCAATTGAAATGAGAATAAAAAAGATAATAGAAAATAAAGTTCCAAAGGGTAATGAATAAAACGCTACTGGCAGGGTTTCAAAAATCAGACCAGGTCCTGCAGATATTTCCAAAAATTCATTACTAAAAACAATAGGAAATATTGCTATTCCAGCGGCTATAGCAACAAACGTATCTAAAAAGATAATTGTTAAAACGGTTTTTCCGATTGTCTGTTTTTCGGGCATGTAAGCTCCGTAAGCCATTATTGCTCCCATACCTATAGATAACGAAAAAAAAGCTTGACCCATTGCACTTACAATTACTTCAGGAGTTAGAGCAGAAAAATCTGGTAAAAATAGAAAGTTGAGAGTTCTTTCTAGATCTCCTATGTAAGCTGAATAAATAGAAATTACAATCAAAAAAATAAAAAGAAAAGGCATTAATATATTTACAGATCTGCCAATTCCTTTTACTACACCTAATCCAACTACAAAACACGTTAATAACAAAAATATTGAGTGCCAGAAAATTAATATCATTGGAGATGAAGATAAACTTTCAAAATAATTTGAAGAGTAGTTTGATGGATTTTCTATACCTGAGGGAAATACTTTAAAAATATATGAAAAAGCCATGCCAGCAAAAACGCTATAATAGGAAAGTATTAAAAGGCCTGCTAAAGCTCCCAAGATCCCCAAATAACGCCACTTGTCACTTAAATTTAAATTCTTAGATAATATTTTTAGTGAGTTAATAGGACTTTTTCTTCCATATTTTCCAATTAATATCTCAGAAGCCATCACTGGTAATCCTATAATCAAAATACATAAAAGATAGACAATAACAAAAGCGCTGCCGCCATTTGAACCTACCATATATGGAAATTTCCAAATATTTCCAAGCCCTACTGCAGATCCAGCTGCTGCAAGAATGAAAGTTGAGTTACCCTTCCAAATTTTAGCTTCGCTCATTCAATAAGATTTTATAGAATTTTTATAAAGTTATACTAGACTAGCAGAATGGCTAAAGATAAGAAAATTAATAGAAAGCCTGTTATTGAAAATCGTCAAGCAAAATTTAATTACAAACTCTTAGATAGTTTTGAGGCTGGAATTTCGCTTTTAGGCTGGGAAGTAAAATCAATTAGAGCGTCGAGCATAGAGATTAAAGACAGCTACATTTTGATGAAGAAAGGTGAGGCTTATATTGTTGGTTTATCTATTTTGCCTTTGAGAGAAGTTACTTTTTCAGTAGATCCAAATAGGATAAGAAAATTATTACTTACGAAGTCAGAATTATCGAAAATTTTTAAAGCTACTCAAGAGAAAGGCCTAACATGCATTCCTACAAAAATTTTTTGGAAAGAAAACCTTATTAAATTGAAAATAAGTTTAGGCTTAGGAAAGTCAAAATTTGACAAAAGAGAGAACATAAAAAGAAAAGAATGGGAAAAAGAAAAAGCTAAAACAAAGAACTTTAATAGCAACTTATAAAAAAATTATTACAATAAGATAACTTTATGGGGGCGAAATGGATTAGACATCTGTTTTTGAACTTAATGTGCATGTCGAGCTGGTAACAATCTCGTAAAAAAAGTTACAAAAAAATTAGTTGGCAATAAAGCAAACTACGCTCTAGCCGCTTAATTAGGTTAGCTTTCTTTACCTGATATCTATTAAGGTAAAAGAAAGTCGATTAATAGGTTGCTCAAAAAAATATTTCTGTGATTTTTTTGAAAAGCTTTTTACAGAATACTTTTTATCTATCCTGCTCATCGGAGAGTTAAATAAGGAACTTAAAAGATGAATCTAAACATGTAGAGCAGATGGGGATGAATTGATGGACGCGGGTTCGATACCCGCCGCCTCCACCAAATTATAATTTTGTTGTGATCGCTTACCTAATAAACTTAAAAAGAGCAAATGAAAGACTGACTTCGGCAAAAGAGGCCTTTGACAAAATAGGAATAAATTTTATTCTTGAAGAAGCCGTCGATGGCAAAAAACTATCTTTGCCTCATAAAAATTATTCTGAAATTAAATACAATTTACTACATGGTAAAAAGACAAACTTGGGCGAATTAGGTTGTTATTTAAGTCACATAAATGTTTTAAAAAAATTTCTTAACACGAGAGAAGATTTAGCTCTTATCTGTGAAGACGATATTGAATTCAATGAAAGTATAGTTGAAATTATAAATGGAGCCCTTAGAAGTGGAATCAATTTTGATGTATTAAGACTTAGTGGAGGAAGCGATAGAAATAAAGAAATAGGAATGCCTGTAAAATTGAAAAAAATTCATGAAAACTTTTTTTTATCTTTGAATTTTGGATTCAAATCTGGGACTGGCTGTTACTTAATTAATAGATATGCAGCTAAAAATATCATTAAAAAAATTAAAAAAATGAGTCTGCCATTAGATCATGCAATGGATAGAGATTGGGTTTTGAACTATAGAACTTTAACTATTTCACCAGCTCCTGTTTATCTCAAAGAAGAACTTCATATAGAGAACTCATACATTCAAGCAAAAAGTGAATTCAAGTTTCCTTTCTATAAAAGATATTGGATTATGGCTCCTTTTAGATTGGTAAATGAACTAAGAAGGCTATTTTATAAAATTTTTATGTTCATAAAAATCAAAATAGAAAGTTGACAATAAACTAAATAATCTTCATCATCGCCCTCTATGGCCAATATCCAATCAGCTAAAAAAAGATCTAGACAAGCAAATTCTCGTAATTCCTTGAAGAGTTCTCAAAGAGCATCCATGAGAACCATGATTAAAAACGTTGAAGATGCTATCTCACAAAATGATGTTACGAAGGCTAAAGATTTATATATTTCAACTCAAAAAGTCTTGGATAAACTAGCAAATAAAAAAGTCCTTCCCAAAAATGCAGTTGCACGTCAAAAGTCTCGATTAAGTAAATCTATAAAGAAATTAGGTTAGGTATATTTTTGTTCCAAAAGATTTCTTTTGAATTACCTTTTCTATAACCCCTTCTTCGTTACCATTTAATATCCAAACTTCATTATTTTTATTGAGATATTCTCTTGCAGCTTTTAACTTAGTTGTCATCCCTCCTCTTCCTAAAATACCCGAATCTCCAAAAGATATGCCTTTGAAATCAAACTTGTTCAGATTAATTTTACTTATTAATTTTGCATCTTTATTTTTATCAGGATTTTTATCAAAAAGACCATTTTGATCTGTCAAAATAATTAGTCTTTTTGAGCCTAATAATGTTGCAACTTTTCCGCTGAGTCTGTCATTGTCTCCATTGAGAATTTCTTCTGTAGATATTGAATCGTTTTCATTAATGATTGGTATAGCGCCGAGCTTTATAAGGTTAGAAATACTGTTTTTAGCATTCTCGGAACGATTTTTTACACCAAAATCTGAGTGGCTCAGTAAAACTTGGGCAGCTATAAGATCAAACCTTTCGAACTCTTTTTGATAATTATTTATAAGCCCAATCTGACCGGAAGCTGATAAAGCTTGAAGAAAGTCAACCGACTTAGGTTTAGAAGATAAATTCCATATTTTCATTCCTTGAGCAATTGCACCTGAAGAGACCAGAACAATATGAAACCCTTTTTTATACAGCCTATAGATTTGAACAGAAATTGATTTTATAAATTTCAAGTTAGGTAGTCCTGATGACAAAGTTGTTAAACTAGATCCAGCTTTAATGACTATTAATTTTTTAAGATCAATTTTTTTCATTTGCCAGTCTATTTCCTATGCTTTGAATTATTTTCTCTAAACCTAATCCTGAAATCGATGATACATAAAAGACATTTTTTTGGCTAAAAAGTTTTTTTGATTCTTTTTCTATTTGTTTTCTTTTATCTTCAGAAATTTTATCGATTTTACTAATTACAACCCATTGTTCTTTTTGACAGAGCTCATCACTAAATTCTTCTAATTCTTTATTAATTTCGTCAAAGTCTTTTCTAATCTTTTGAGAATCCCCTTCCTCTACATCAATGAGATGTAAAAGTATTTCAACTCTGGAAAGATGCTTCAAAAATTCTATTCCTAATCCAATACCTTCTGAAGCTCCTGGAATTAATCCCGGAATATCGGCTACAACAAAACTTGAAAAACTATTTATTTTAACTACACCTAAATTAGGGCTTAATGTTGTGAAAGGATAATCAGCAATCTTGGGTTTAGCTGAAGATATTTTTGAAATTAAAGTAGATTTTCCTGCATTAGGCTTACCTAAAAGCCCTACATCTGCCAGAACTTTTAACTCTAATCTTAATCTTAAAATTTCTCCTAATTTTCCTTCAGTAGTTTTTCTTGGCGCTCTATTGGTTGATGTTTTAAACCTAGAATTACCAAGACCTCCTTTCCCTCCTGCTACTGCAGTATATACCTGATTGGATTTAGTAAGATCACAAAGAAGTTCATCCGTTTCGTCATTAATTAAAATAGTGCCTAATGGCACCTCGAGGATGGTATCTTCACCATCTCTCCCATGCATGTTTTTACCTTTGCCTTGTCGGCCATTTTGGGCCTTGTATTTTCTTTTTAGTTTAAAATCTTGCAATGTATGCAATGATTCCTTTGCAATAAAATTTATATTGCCGCCTTTGCCACCATCACCACCATCGGGTCCTCCTTTTGGGATGAATTTTTCACGACGGAAGCTAAGACAACCATTGCCGCCATCTCCAGATGATATTTCTATTACTGCTTCATCAATGAAGCGCATGACATTATGAGGTGGATTCTATATTGACAAATTGCTTGAGGTTTTTTCCTTTTTTGTTAAAGAAAACTTTTCCATCACATTTTGCGAAAAGAGTATGATCTTTTCCTATA
>MDTD01075842.1_pt1 | contig 22040 bp, 22 predicted proteins | sample 811221 | NCBI WGS metagenome assembly MDTD01 (sample SAMN05326646, study PRJNA326480) | marine metagenome | isolation source: seawater | place: Pacific Ocean: South West | collected 2011 | reverse complement strand
CTGCTCCTCCTTGGACCAGCTGCGCGGCAACATTGAAGGGTCCGACTACAGCTTGGTCCTTTGTGACTCCGCCAGCGATCTCCGGCAGCTCGTCTCGGAGAACTCCACCGAAGAGGTGCTGCGATTGCCGCTCGCCGAGATCGAGAAGCGCCACATCATGCGCGTTTTGTCGTCGACGGGTGGCAACAAGACGCGCGCGGCGCGCGTGCTCGGCATCGACACCAAGACGCTCTACAACAAGCTCAAGGCTTACCGGTCTTCGGAGGACCTGGCTCGCAAGCGCGCCGAGCAGCAGTCCGGCTCGATGGCCGGCTGACCGCAGGCGTCCGAGCGCCGCGGCCGCGCGCGTCTCGGTCGGGGAAGTCGCGTAAAAAGCGCGTCCGGGTGACGGCCGGGAAGCCGCCTTGTGAGCGCGACCCTGGCGAGGGAGATCGCGCCGGCGGCCCTCGCCGACCAAAATAGCGATCACTCGTGGCGCTGCGCTGCCGATGAAGTCTTGGTCAGCGAGACGCGACAACCGCACACAGAAGCCGCGACGGGCCATGATTCGCCGACTTTGATCCTTTGCCTGCAGCGCCCGTCGCGGCTTCTACTTTTTGCGCTCGCCGTGAGGCGATGCTGGAAACGGCGGTAGCCAGGGGCCAACATGCTTCGCCCCATGGGTCTGCAAGAGCACCAAGATGTTCTGAAGGCGGCCGACGAGCGGCTCCAATCGCTCAAGGTGTCTCTTTGACTACCTTCGCCGCCACAGAGAGCTAGCCGACATCGAGAACCGGATGATGCAGCCGGGCTTCTGGGACAAACCAGAGCTCGCTCAGAAGGTTGTGCTGGAGAAGAAGTTGTGCGTCAACGTGGTCGAGCCGATCGACCGCCTGTCGACGGTCATCGAGGACGGCAACGTGCTCATTGAGCTGGGCGCCGAGGACCCCGCGAGCGTGGAGGACGACCTCATGGCCGCGCGCACCCAGCTGAGCGACGGCTTGGACGCGCTTGAGTTCCAGCTAATGCTCGGCGGAGAGCACGACGCTTCGAACGCGATCGTCACGCTGCAGTCTGGCGCCGGGGGCGTAGACGCCTCTGACTTTGCCGAGATGCTGCTGCGCATGTATGCCAAATGGGCGGCTCGTCACGACTACGACGTCGAAGAGATGGACTTCCAGAAAGCGGAAGAGGCGGGCATCAAGAACGTCACCATCCTGGTCAAGGGTCCATACGCTTACGGCCGTATGAAGGCCGAACAAGGCGTGCACCGCCTGGTCAGGATCTCGCCCTTCGACGGTCAGGCGCGACGCCAGACCTCGTTCGCGTCGGTCGAGGTTGTGCCAGAGCTCGAGGACGACATCGACGTTGACATCCGCAAGGACGACCTCAAGGTCGACACCTTCCGCGCGTCGGGCGCGGGCGGGCAGCACGTCAACAAGACAGAGTCGGCGATTCGCATCACTCACCTGCCGTCGGGGATCGTGGTCTCTTGCCAGGCGGAGCGAAGCCAGCACAAGAACCGTGACTCGGCGATGAAGACGCTGCGCTCCAAGCTGTTCCAGCTTGAACAAGCCAAGCGAGAAGAAGAGCTGGCGACGTTCTACGGCGACCGCGGATCAATCAGTTGGGGCAACCAAATCCGCAGCTACGTGCTGCAGCCCTACCAGATGTGTAAAGACCTGCGCACCGAGATAGAGACCTCGGATGTGTCGGGTGTACTCGATGGCAACCTCGACGCTTTCATCGAGGGTTATTTAAAGAAGAGGAAGGACGAGGCGAAGGCATGAGGCGTGCGCTCCTGTCGGTTACCGACAAGCAAGGTATTTCCGAGTTCGCGGAGGGGCTGGTGAACGCCGGCTTTTCGCTGCTCTCGACCGGCGGCACGCGGCGCGAGATCGCAGCCGGCGGCGTCGAAGTCCAAGAGGTCGCGGACTACACGGGGTTCCCCGAGATGATGGATGGCCGGGTTAAGACGCTGCACCCGAAGGTGCACGGCGGCCTGCTGGCGCGGCGCGAAGACGACGCGCACGTCGCCGCGATGGGCGAGCACGGCATCGACGTCATCGATCTGCTCTGCGTCAACCTTTATCGCTTCCGCGAGACGGTTCAGAAGCCTGGCATCGGCCGCCAAGAGATCGTCGAGAACATCGACATCGGCGGTCCAGCGATGATCCGTAGCGCGGCCAAGAATCACCAGAGCGTCGCGGTCGTAGTAGATCCGGGTGACTACCCTGAGGTGTTACGGCTTTTGCAAGAGCATGACGGGACGTTGCCGCAGGCTTTCCTGCGTAAGCTCGCCGCTAAGGCATACGCCCACACGGCGGCGTATGACGCCGCGATCGCTCAGTGGTTCGAAGACGAGCGCGCGGACATGGATGGAGAACCTCGCTTCGCGGAGAGCTTCGCGTCAGCTGGCAACAAGCTGGCCGATCTGCGCTACGGCGAGAACCCGCACCAACAGGCCGCCTTTTACTCATATGGTGGCTCGGCGCCGAGCCTCGCCGGCGCTGCGCAGCTCAACGGCAAAGCCCTCAGCTACAACAACATCCTCGACGCTGACGCGGCGATGAAGCTGGCGTTCGAGTTTGATCACACCAGCTGTGTGCTGGTAAAGCACAACAACCCGTGCGGTACGGCCGTCGCGGACGAGCTGCCGCGCGCCTTCGAGTTGGCGCTGTCGGGCGATCCGGTCTCGGCGTTCGGCGGGATCCTCGCTACGAACCGGACGTTCGACGCGACCACGGCGCGCGCGGTCGTCGAGAGCGGGACCTTCTTGGAGGTCGTCGTGGCGCCCGCGGTCGAGGCTGACGCCGTCGCCGAGCTGCAGAAGGCGAAGTGGGGGGCGAGCGTGCGCGTGCTCGACCTCGGCGGCGCGCCCTTGATCGGCCACGAGGCGGGCCTCGTTGAGCGCCAGGTCAGCGGCGGATTTCTGCTCCAGACCGCAGACGTTCCGCCGGCGCCGCCCGCCCGAGAGATCGCGACGACCCGCGCGCCCAGTGAGGGCGAGGCGGTGGCCTTGGCGTTCGCGTGGACGGTGTGCAAGCACGTCAAGTCCAACGCGATCGTGCTCGCGCGCTCAAGTGAGGATGGCGCTTGCTTCACCGTTGGAATCGGCGCCGGTCAGATGAGTCGAGTCGACTCAGCCAAGATCGCTGTCGACAAGGCCGGTGACAGGACGAAGGGCTGCGTCGTCGCGAGCGACGCGTTCTTCCCGTTCGCAGACGGGCTGCTGGTGTGTGCTGACGCCGGCGCGACCGCGGTCGCGCAGCCTGGCGGCAGCAAGCGGGACGCAGAGATCGTCGCAGTCGCCGAGGAGCGCGGGATGGCCATGTGGATGACCGGGCAGCGCCACTTCCGCCACTAGTCGTCCGAATGGTCGCCCAGAAAGATATCCAGCGTGCCGCCAAGGACGTGTTGCTCGGCGCCTCGATGCGTCAGGTTGCGGACGAGTTCCGTGAGCAGCTGATCGAGGACTTTGGGTTCCGGGCAGAAGAGGTGACGAAGGAGACGTTCAAGGACGAAGTGGCGGCGTTTATGCGAGCGCTGGCGCGACACCTCGGTGATCGTCACAGCGGCGATGCGCGCGTCGGCGAGGCGCTCGAGACGTGGGTGCGATTCAGCGACCACTACGAGGCCTGGGACGCCTTGCTGGCCGGGGCCTTTGAGGTCGAGGGTAAAGAAGCGTTGATCCGGCGCGGCAAGGTGCTGTTCCCAGGTCCGCTGACCCGTCACTGGGACGAATGACCTCGATCGTCGACAACTTCGATAAGGTGCGCGCGCGGATCGCGACGGCCTGCGCCGCTGCGGGTCGCAGCGCTGAGGCCGTAGAGCTCGTCGCCGTCAGCAAGCGTCATCCGGCCGCCGCAGTAACGGCCGCTTCGGCGACGGGCCAGCTTGTGTTCGGCGAAAACCGCGTGCAAGAGTTGGCGAGCAAGGCCGCAGAGCTCGGCGCCGGAGCAGGGTTGCAGTGGCACCTCATCGGTTCGCTGCAGACCAATAAGGTCCGCGATCTCGCGAGGGTCCCGGGGCTCTCGCTGATCCACAGCTGTGATCGTAAGAAGCTCGCGAGCGCGCTGCAGCGTGAGTTCGAAGGGCGTCCAGAACCGCTCGGGGTCCTGCTGCAGGTCAACGCCACCGGTGAATCCCAAAAGCACGGCTGCGCCGTCGAAGATGCGCCGTCGCTCCTCGATCATCTGCTCGCCGATTGCCCGTCGCTCTCGGTTCGCGGGTTGATGGCGATGGGGCCCCTCGAGGGCGCGTCGCGTCCTGTCTTCGATCGCGTCGCAGCGCTTCAGGAGGACTTGCGACGACGATCAGGTCTTGAGCTCGCGACGTTGAGCATGGGGATGTCGGGCGATCTCGACGACGCGATCGCCGCGGGATCCACGATGGTGCGGGTCGGCACGGCGCTGTTCGGCCCGCGTGCATGACTCGCGCGCGCGAGAGACATATCGGTGGATCTTTCGACGGTAGATAGATCGGCCGAGACCTCTCAGGTTGATCGCGATTGACCGTGCGTCGCTCGCTACTGGCACGCGGCAACGAATTCGGCGGCGACTTCTGCCCAGCTCCGGGGCGCCGTCACCGCAACGCCGCGGCTGTCTCGCAGCGCGTCCGGCCTCGACATCAACCCGTGGAGCGCGGCGGCGATCGCGTTGTCTGTGGCGTCGACTGGCAAAAGCCAGCGCGCGTCGTTTCTGCCAAAGCTGTGCAGCTCGCCTGTGGCGAGCCCGAACATCGGCAAGCCTGCAGCGACCGCTTCGGCCGCCGCCATCCCGTAAGACTCGCTGCTGCTCAAGCTCACGAAGAGATCGTGTTGAGCGTAGAGGTCGGCGAGCACGTCTGGCGAGACGGTGTCGAGAATCGTCACCGGGCATGTGGATGCGGTGGCGCGGAGCCGCGCGACCGCTTCAGAATCGGTCGAAGTGCTGCCAACAACGGTCAGTCGCCAAGGACCTGGCGCGTCGCGGAGCGCCTCCACGAGACGCCGTTGTCCTTTTTGTTCCGAGATCGTCCCGCTGCAGATGATGCCGAGAGAGTTGTCTCCTCGGCGCGGCCGCGGGGTGAAGCATTCGTCGATCCCTGGCCGCACGAGCTTGACGGTGGCGACATGGGTTCGCAGCGCATCAGCGGTGCTGGCGCCTGTCGCGATCGCTCGCTCGACGTCGGCCGCCCACGTCCGATCATGAGGCTGCATGTGCATGAGCGCCGTGACGCCTGCAGGCAGCGGGCGATCGCAGAGGTCCGCGAACCAGCCGTCTACCACGACAGCGCCGCTAGGCTGCGTCGCGCGTAGATGGCGCACATACTCGTGCAGATGTTCCTGGTTAACGGTGATGCGCCGAGCCGCGGCGCCGATCGCCGCGACGAGGCGCTCCTGATAGCGGAACCCGCCCGAGGTCAGTCCTGCCGGCCGCGGTGGCTCCAGCAGGGTGATCACCCGATCGGGCCCTCGTAGCTCGCCCATGCCACGCGACTTTCTTCGAGCGTCACCCTGAGGCCGCCGACGAACGAACCTTTGAACGCAGCACAGACCTGTTCGTGTATCCATCGCGCGAGAAACTCGGTCGTCGTGTTCTCGCCCTGAAACTGCGGGAGGTCGTCAAGATTGGTGAAGCGCAGCGGGTCGAGCACGGCTTTCAGCGTGTCGGTCGCGGCGCCGATGTCGACCACGATGCCGTCGGCGTCGACGTCGTCGGCGACATACTCCGTGATGACCTCGTAGGTCGCGCCATGTAGACGCTGCGCCGGCCCGAACACGGCGCCCGTCAGGCTATGAGCGATCATCACGTGGTCTTTAACGGCGACTCGGAACGCGTTGGAGTGTGGCATGTATGCAGTTTATGCGTAGCTGAAGCATGGACAGAGGGTGTCAAGCGTGGCTTCGTACAGCGAAGCGAAGGTCTCTGGAGCGCGCTGGAAGGGCGTGGGCTCTCTGAGTAAGGCGTCGAGCTCTGTGGCCTTGAGGAGATCGAGGACGGCAGCTCGGCGGGTGAGGAAGCCTTCGGCGCGATAGTTTCGCGCGACGGTGCTCACTTGCGACGCGCGTAAGGATTTCCGCTGCGAGTGAAACGTCCCGCCTAATTTTAAGGACACCTCAGCGTCTCCATACCATGACAGCTCTACGACTTGCCCTTCGAAGCCGACGGCGTCGACCGCGAGCTGCAGTCCTTCACTAGAAGCGCTGGTGTGCAGCGCGTGGGTGAAGGCTCCGAACTCGACGTGTTCAGGCGCCGCGACGGCGTCGACCCACGGCAGCGCAGCAGCCACCCTTCGCCGCTCGGGGTCGCGGTCGACGACCAACGCAGCGGGCGCGCCGTGGTCGCAGCTGAGTACAAACGCGCAAAGCAGCCCGACCGGACCCGCGCCGACAACGGCGACGCGATCGTCGGCGTGCACCTCTGCGTCCCAGACGGCGTTCCGCGCGGTCTCTAGGTTTGGGAAAAGCGTCGCGCGTTGATTTGGTACTTCGTCCGGAAGGTATACGAGTTCGTTTGCCTGGACGACGGCGTGTTGCTGATGCGGCCGCATGACGAAGGCGCGTCGGCCACGCGCGCTCCCCGATGTAACCGCGCCGACGAAGCTGTATCCGTATAGGAGCGGCAGCTCGAAGCTGCCCTGCATGCCACGGCACGCCATCTCACGGTGGAGCGCGGCGGGGACTCGCCCCAGCCCAACGAGGCGCTCTGTCCCCGGGCTCACGCCTGTGCAGAGCGCCTCCAGCGTCACCTCGCCGTCTCCTGGCTCGGAGACGACGACCTCTCGCAGGGCGCCACGACCTGCGACCTCTATCCAGTATCCCAGCGTCATGACTGCCGGCGGCACGTCAGCAGTACGTGGCCGTCAAGGATGGCATGGTCCATGTGCATGTGCATGCCGTCGTCGACGTGGTCGACAGCGGGCAGGCGCAGGCTCGGTAACCCGGCGCCTAGGATCATCGAGGCGATGTGTATTTGCAGCAGGTCGATCGCCTGCGCTTGCAGGAAGGACGAGAGTATCCCCGCGCCGCCCTCCAGGTAGATCGAGTGAATGCCGCGCGCCCGCAGCGCTGCGAGGATGGACGCCGGCGGCAGCTGCCCGTCGATATTCTCGACGCGGTTCACGCGGACGGATTCGTCGGTCGGCTGCTCCTCGTGCGTCGCGCCAACAAAGATCTCGCAACCTGGGCCTGACATCATCGTGAGCGCGCGTTCATCGGTGAACACGCGACCACGCCCGCTCACGACGATGCGGCGCGGGTCTGCGCCGTCCACGTGTCGGACAGTGAGCATGGGGTCGTCGTGTAGCGCGGTGTTCGCGCCCACCATCACCCCTTCGAGCAGCGCCCGCATGCGGTGCGAATGATGGCGGTCTGCGGCGTTGCCGATCCACTGGGACTGGCCGTTCTCGCAGGCGATGCGGCCGTCGAGGGTTTGTGTCACGTGACCGGCGACGAAGCTCTGCCCGGCGCGCTTCGCCAACGCAGCGCCGATCAACACCGGCAGGTAGACGCGGACAGCGGTAGCGAACGAAGCGTCGAGCCTAGAAGTTGTGGGGACGCGGAGGTCTGGTAGACCATCTGTGCCAGTCCGATACACGGCCGTCGCGCCCTCGACAGCGCCGCTGACTGTGCCAGGTTCAACTTCGGCTAAGAGCACCTTAGCGCCGCCAGACACGGGGCTGGCAGCTCGGCAGGTCCACGTGTCCTCACACGCGAACTCGAGCGCCGTCGCGCCGGCTTCGAGGAGTTCACGGGCCTGTAAGAACGCAGACCAAGGCAAGCTGTCGGAGAGGTTGCAGTGCATCCGTTAAAGCGATCTTCGATGAGAAGACCGCGGCGCTCTCCATGCTAGCTCCGCGGGGCACGCGGGTCGCCGGTCCATACCTGGAGGACTTCAGGAACTGTGATCACCAGGATCCCAGACTTCGAGCAGCGCTGGGCAGACGGGGTATGCTTGCGGGTGGTGGTCCCTGCGAGGCTTACATTTTGGTCGCGCATACAGGCGTTGCTATGGGCGACTGCGCTGATCGTTTGCGCGGTGAACGCCGACGTGGCGCGCGCGCGCGGGTATCTAGGGGCTGCTATCGGGGTGAGCGTCGCGTCCCTCGCTGCGGTTTTAGGCGCCCCGCGCTCTCTGGCAGACGTCGTGACGCTGCTTCGGGCTGCCCTCGTCGTCGCGGTGGTTTGCGCCCCGTGGTGGTTGGACGGACGGCCTTGGTGGACGTGGTCTCTGTTGGCCCTGGCGCTCGCAGCTGACCTGCTTGACGGCGCGATCGCCCGTCGCTTCGGCGGGTCTCCGCAGGGCGCGTCGCTAGACATGGAGTGCGACCAATTCGCAGTCCTCGTGATGTCGTGGTTGATCGTGGCGCGCGGTGGCGGTGAGCACGCTCTGTTGCTGCCGGCGATGCGCTACGTGTTCGTCATCGTCGCGTGGTGTAAGTCCGTGCCGGCCGATGATCCGAAACCAGTTGATGGTGACAACCGCCGCGGACGCATCGTGTGTGCCGTGGTCGTGGTTGCCCTCCTTTTGAGCCTCATGCCGTCGACATCGCGCCACATAGCGAACGCGTTTACCGCAGCCGCTGTGGCGCTGTTGGCGTGGTCGTTCGCGAGCGATTGGCGTCACCTGTTCGCGCGTCGTCTCGATGAGGGGCAGGCGTGAGCGTCGAAGCCGTGATCTTGTTGGCGGCCTACGGCACGCTGATCGTAGAGATCGGTTTCTTCCCGGTCGCGAGCGAGGCAAGCGTCCTTCAGCTCTTGTGCCGCGGCGATACTGGCAGCGCCCCAGAGCTCGCCGCTGCACGCGCCGCTGCGCTACCACTTCGCATCTTTCGCTATCTGGTGCCAACAGCCATGTGCATCGCGTTCTTTGCGCTACCGGTCGCGGTCGTGTTGATGCCTGCTTGCAGGCCGTTCCTGGCGCCATGGTCGGCGCAAGTGGTTGTTTGGCCCGGGCTAGCCGCGGTTGTCTTGGGACGCATGATTACTTTCGCGTCCGTGTTGCAGCTGCGTCGCGCTAAGCGGCAGGGCGCGCTGCCTGGTGGCCTCTTTGGCTTTTCGAGGAACCCTGGACTCGTCGGGATGTTCTTGATGTATGTGGGGCTTTGTTTCGTCGTCGGTGGACCGTGGCTCTGGCTGGGCGCGCCCGTGTACTTCGCGAACATGCACGTCCGCGTTAAATACGAAGAGTCCGATTTGCGCGCGCGGTTCGGCTCGTCCCGGCGGGAATACGAGCGAGCGGTCCCGCGTTATTTGCCGCTCCTGGGGTTGCGTTAGCAGCTGTGACGGCGCCCAGGGTAGATCAAGCCGACGTCGCGGCGTGGTTCGACGCGACGTATCGAGACAAAGGGTTTCGCTACCTTCGTCCGGCCCGCGCATACCCGATCTTTATTCAGTTGCTAGGTTTACGCGCACGTCAGCGCCACCTAGACGTCGCGTGCGGGCCCGGCCTCGTAATGCGCGCGGCGCTTGCGCGCGATATCACGACGAGCGGGGTCGACCTCTCTGAGGCAGCCATCGCCCTGGCGAAGCGCTCGCACCCCGAGCTCGACGCCCGCGTGGGCAACGCCGAGTCGCTCCCGTTCGCGGACGGGACGTTCGACGGCGTGACGTGCATCGGGTCACTCGAGCGCTTCTTGGACCGGGAGCGCGCGCTGCGCGAGATGGTGAGGGTGTCGACGCCGTCTGCGCGCTTCTGCTTTCTAGTCCGTAACGCGAGCACGCTGGTTTGGCGGGTTTGGCGCGAAGGCCTCGGTCGCCGTGAGGTCGCCGGGCACCAGGACGCGCAGACGCTCGACGCTTGGCACGCGTTGTTTAGCCGCTGCGGTCTACGCGTTGTGCGCGTGCTCCCAGATCAGTGGCCGCGCCAACGTTGGCTTCAGCTGCTTCCCGGACAGCGTCCTCAGCCTGGGAGGTTCGAAGCCGTCACCTCCGGGTGGTTACCGCTGCGTTGGTGCAACGAGCTTGTGTTCGTCTTAGAGCGAGGTGACGCGGATGACTGATGTTCAGGTCCACGCGCTCTACGAGAGCCTCGCTCGTTTCCAGTGGTGGCGGGCGCGCCGCCGCGTCGCCGATGATTCGCTCGAAGGGCTCGAGATGCGCAAGCGCCTCGCACCCTCTGTCGATGGCGAGGGGCCTGCTGATGGCGGTCCTGGGTTAGACAGCTGGCTGCGCGCCTTCATTGGAGGCGTAGAAGGCGCGCGCGTCGTCGACGTCGGCTGCGGCTTCGGGGCCACGGCGCTGCGCGCTGTTGACGCCGGCGCGTCACGGTGCTCGGGCTTCACGCCGAGCGCCTACATGGTCGCCTGCGCGCGGCGAGTCGCCGCTGCGCGGGGCGTCGGCGCTCGCTGTCAGTTTGAAGTCGCGAAGATCGGGCAGCCGCTGCCGCCTGCTGACGTAGTGATCGCGGTGGAGTCGATGGGTCACACCGGTGACCTAAGGTCTGCTCTGAGCAGCGTCGCCGCTGCGTGCCGCGAAGGCCGGAGTGGCCGCTTTCTTTGGCTCGAAGATCTGCTCGCCGAGCCCGCTGCGGAGGACCCGGACGTGCGCGCGCTCGGTCGCGCTTGGTCTTCGCCGGCGCTCCGGAGCATCGCAGAAGCGGACGACGCCCTAAGCTCCGCGGGCCTCGCTGTGATCAGATCGTACGACCTCAGCGAACAGGTCGTCACCCGGGATATCGTGAGCGTCGACCGGTCGCGACGAGCTTTGTCCTTGCTCCGGAAGGTGACGCCGGTGCCCGTTGTTCGGCGCGTCCTGGCCGCGTTTCTGGGAGGGGCTTTCCTTGAGCGCCTCTATGCGCGTCGGATGGTGCGCTATCGCCTCGTTGTGGCAGCGCCTGTTGAGGACGTCGCAGACGCGGCCGGCTGCTAGGTCGCCACGCGTAGGTCGCCGTCGAGCTACGTCGACGCTGTCGAAGCTCGGCATGGTTGCCGTTACGCTTGCTCGCCCGATGGCCGAAGCGGATCTCTACCTGCCGATCAAGAAGTTCCTCCAGGGTCAGGGTTACGAGGTCAAAGGCGAGGTCGAGGACTGCGACATCGTCGCTGTGCGCGGGGACGAAGGCCCCGTCGTTGTAGAGCTGAAGTTGCAGCTCAACTTGTCGTTGATCTTGCAAGCCGTGGACCGGCTTGCGGTGAGCGATCGAGTTTATGTCGCTTTCCGGGTCGGCAAGCGACACAGCGCCTCATGGCGAGCGCGCGGCAAACAGGTCAAGAGCTTGCTGCGTCGTCTCGGCCTCGGGCTCCTGACGGTCTCGGCGCGCGGGAAGGTGGAGGCAGTGCTAGACCCTGGCCCGTATCGTCCGCGCGTGGTTAAGGATCGCCGCGCGCGGATGCTCAAGGAGTTCGCTGAACGGATCGGCGACCCGGTCGCCGGTGGATCGATAAACAAGAAGCGGATGACTGCATATCGGCAGGACGCGCTTAGATGCGCCCTCGGACTAAAGCGAGGCGGCGTGACGAAGGTGAGCGCGTTGGCTGCGCAGACTGGCGTCGATCGCGCGGGTCCGATCCTCCGCGACAACCACTACGGTTGGTTCGAGCGGGTCGAGAAGGGTTACTACCAGCTAACGCCTAGCGGCCGCGGCGGCATCGAGGAGTGGGCAGGCTTGATCGGGGATCTCGGTCTTGAGCGAGAAGGCGGCGCCTAAGGACCGACGTTAAGCGGGTTCTGCGACGCCGCTAGACGTTGAATCGGAAGTGGAGGACGTCACCGTCCTGGACCACGTATTCCTTGCCTTCGATGCGGTATTTGCCCGCTTCGCGCGCTGCGGCGACGTTGCCGCACGCGATCAGGTCGTCGTATGCGACCGTCTCGGCCTTGATGAAGCCGCGCTCAAAGTCGCCGTGGATTACACCTGCAGCCCTCGGCGCAGTGTCGCCCGCGCGGATCGTCCAAGCGCGAACCTCCATCTCCCCTGCGGTGAAGTAGGTCCGTAGGCCCAGCAGGTGATAGGTCGCCCGGATCAACGCGCCAGTGCCGCTCTCGTCGACGCCCAGGTCTGCGAGGAACGCCGCAGCGTCCTCGTCAGAGAGGTCGGTCAGCTCCGCTTCAATCTGTGCAGAGATCACGACGGTCTCACAGTTCAGCGTTTGAGCGGCATAGTCGCGGACCTTCTTCACGTATTCGTTGTCGTCAGCCCCCGCCAGCTCGTCGTCCTTGACGTTGCACGCGAAGATCACCGGCTTCATCGTCAGCAGTTGAAAATGCTTGGCGATCTTGTGCTCGTCGTCGGTTAGGTCGCAGAGGTACGCCGGTTTGCCGTCGTCGAGCAGCGGCTCTAGCTTCTTCAAGATCGGCATCTCGGCCACGGCGTCTTTGTCGCCGCGCTTATGCAGCTTGGCTTGCTTGTCGACGCGCTTCTGGACGGCCTCGAGGTCGGCCAGGACGAGCTCGGTGTTGATCACGTCGATGTCGCGCACGGGGTCCACGGTCCCTGAAACGTGGTGGACGTCCTCGTCCTCGAAGCATCGCACGACTTGGACGATGGCGTCGACTTCGCGGATGTGGCTTAGGAACTTATTGCCGAGGCCTTCACCGGACGCGGCGCCGGAGACCAGCCCCGCGATGTCGACGAACTCGATCGTCGCCGGGATCACCTTGTCTGTCTTGGCGATCTCGCGCAGCGGCTCGAGGCGGCTGTCCGGAACGGTCACGACGCCGACGTTCGGGTCGATGGTGCAGAACGGATAGTTGGCGGCCTCCGCCTTCTGCGTGCGCGTGATCGCGTTAAACAGGGTCGACTTGCCGACGTTCGGCAAGCCGACAATTCCTGTCTTGAGCACCATTAGTTGCTGGCGACCACTTCTTGGATCGCCTTGGTCAACGCCGGCACGATCTCGAAGGCGTCACCGACGATGCCGTAGTCGGCGACCTTGAAGATTGGCGCGTCTGCGTCCTTGTTGATCGCGACGATGGTGCGGGCTGTGCGCATGCCGGCTAGGTGCTGGATAGCGCCGCTGATGCCGATGGCGAAGTACAGCGGGGGGCTGACGACCTTGCCCGTCTGGCCGACTTGCTCGCTGTGTGGGCGCCAGCCTGCGTCGACGACCGCGCGCGACGCGCCGACCGCGGCCACGCCTGGGCCAAAGGCTGCCGCTAGCTCTTCGATGATCTTGAAGTTCTCGGGCTCTTTCAGGCCACGGCCGCCTGAGACCACGACCTTAGCCTCTTGCAGCGGCGTTTTGTCTCCGCCTGCAGCGATGATCTCCTTTACGACCGAGAGCAGGTCACCCGACGGCGCGTCCACCTTCGCGATCTCTGCCCCGTCTCCGCCGCTGGCCACGGCGAAGTTGTTGGGCCTAACTGTCGCGCAGAACGGCGACTTGGTTGCCTTTACGGTCAGCGTGGCCTTGCCGGCGAAGACCGGCTTCTTTGCGCCGAAGACGCCGTCGTCACACGTGACGTCGACGACGTCGGTGATGACGCCTGTCTCAAGCAGCGCGGAGACGCGCGGGAGCAGGTCCTTGCCCATGGCCGTGTGAGCCATAAGCACCGCGGCTCCATCGTGGGTCCGGACCTGTTCGGCGACGGCCTTGGCGTAGGCGTCGCCCGAGTAGTGCGCGAAGGTAGCACCTTCGACTGTGACGACCTTGTTCGCGCCGCTGGCGGCGAGTTCTCCTGCCGCCGCGTCGAGGTCGTGGCCGCAAGCGACCGCGACGACGTGTCCACCTGAGCCCTTTGCGAGCTGTTGGGCGGCGGTGACGGCTTCGAGGGACGGGCGCTTGAGGGATCCCTCGCGCACCTCAGCGATGACGATGATGTTGCTCATGATTGGGTCTCCCTTTGATCAAATGGCCTTGGCTTCGTTGCGGAGGAGCTCGATCAGAGCGGGCACTGCGTCCGCGCCCTCACCGATGATTTTGCCTTCGGCGCGCGGCGGGGGCAGCTCGAGCGAAACGACCTCCATCGCGGCGTCAGGCAGCTCGGCGGGCATCTCTTCGAGCGGCTTTTTCTTGGCGGCCATGATGCTCTTGAGGTTCGCTGGTTTGGGCTCGTTGAGGCCTTTGTTGCAGCTGATGACCGCCGGCGTCTTACAGGTGACGACTTCGCGCGCGCCTTCGATGTCACGCTCGGCCGTGAAGGTTCCCTCTGCTAACTCCAGCTTGCTGACTTCGGTCACGCAGCCATAGCCGAGTCGCGCGGCGAGGTTCGAAGCCATCTGGTTGTTGTCGGCGTCCGTGGCCTGCTTCCCGCACAGCACGATTTGAGCAGGGTTGGCCTTGATCCAAGTCGACAGCGCCTCTGCGGTGGAGGCGCCATCGTAGACCCAGTGCTCCGTGGTCAAGAGGACGGCCTTATCTGCGCCGCGAGCCAGGGTGCCGCGCATTTCTTTCTGCGCTTCCTTCGGGCCGATCGTGATCGCCGTGACGGTAGCTTCGCCAAGCTGCTCTTTGAGCAGTCGGGCTTGCTCTAAGGCGAACTCGTCGTAAGCGTTCATCTCGAACGTCACGCCGCTGGTCTCGATCGACTTACCGTCTGCGGCGATCTTGATCGCCGTGTCGGTCGCCGGAACACGTTTGATACAGACAACAATGTCCATGGCTAGTTGGAAAGGTTGGGGCCTTGAGTAGGGAACTCCGCGCGTTTTGCGGGCAAGCAGTCTACCGATGACAACCGCGGGGTCGACCCGAAATTACCGCCCGATGTCAGCGGGGTGAGAGCCCGGCGTTACGGGGCCTACGCTGAAGTCACCCGGCTGGCCGCAATCTCCGGTTTGCGTGACCACTCCGAGAGGTCGCGTCCCAGGAAGCGCGCCAACTCCCGGTTGGGGCCTTCGAAGAACGCGAGGTAACGGTCGCGCACTTTGTCCGTCAGCGGCGGCGGGGTCATCGCCGCGGACGTCGAACGGCCAACACGAGTCGCAGCGAGCGCTCGGTAGGCACGATCACGCCACGAGCGTGGCATGCGTCGCATGAGCGGTCCGATCAGCGGGATACCCGTGAAGCGCCCTGTGATCTGTCGTCGGATTTGGTGAGCGATGTGGCGGTCGCTGACGTTCGCTCGGTTACCCGCCTCCGCTCGGATCTCCGCCGCGTCAGGGTCGATCTCGAGGAACGTGCAGATGTCGCGCAAGGACTGGAGCGGGTTGCGCTTGAAGTCGGTGGTCAGCAAGACGTGCATCGACGAACGCGGATAGTGATCTAGGTATCGCTCGATCTGCCGCATGTACAAGCTCGAATCGATGCACATCGGATCTTCTTGAACGTGCTCTTCGAACGTCTTGCTGAAAGTTTTGCCAGGATAGAGCTCGCGCATATAGCGATGTATGTAGTGCGAGTAGGCGCGCTCCAAAGGGTGTCGGAGGATGTAGACGATCTTGGCGGATGGAGCGTGCTGCGCCATGCGCGCTGCAGCGTCGGGGACCTGCGGCCAACGGCTATAGCTCGTGCTGGCGTCGACGCAGAGTTCGTCGGAGCCCGCGCCTGCATAGAGGCGCTTGTACCAGTCGACGCCCTTGGCATAGTTGTCATCGGAGGAGAAGAACGACGGCTCCTTGTGGATGCCGTGGAGCTGTTCGACGCGCCAATCGAAAACGTTCGGGTGTCTACAAAGCTGTAGAAAGAGGTGCGTCGTCGCGGACTTTGCCGCGCCGATGATCATGACCTCTGGAACTCGGCCTCTTGGAGAGTCCGTGCGGTCTCTTTGATCCGCGTGTGCCATAGCTTTCTCTGCGCGACATTGTGCCACGGACAGCGCCCGATCAGACAATAGCGCCGCTGCTACGGAGCATATGGGCGACGAATAGGAGCGCGCGCGGTTGCGGTGCGGCGCTATACAGGTCCTGAGCTGATATCGACCTTGTGGGCGGCGCCGATCACCTCTCGGACGTAGCGCGGAACGCCGAAGCCAGGCAGCCTCGTGCGCAGCTCGGCGATGAGCTCTTGGCCGCGCGCGACCGGGACCTCCCAGTGCTGGGCTCCGGTCACTGGATCTAGCTGGTGCAGATAGTACGGCATGACGCGAGCGTCCATCAGCCGACGCGAAAGCTCCGTGAGCGTGTCGGCGTCGTCATTGACGCCGCGCAAAAGAACAGTCTGGTTCAAGACCGGAACGCCGCTCTTTACCAGTCGCAACAGCGCGGCGCTGCACGCGTCGTCGATTTCGTTGGGGTGGTTGCTGTGCACGACGACGGTCGGCGCGAGGCGAGTCTGGCTGAGCCAATCCAGCAGCGCGTCGTCGACTCGGTCCGGGATTACGATCGGCAGGCGCGTGTGTATGCGCAGGCGGCGCAGGTGTTCGATATCCTCGAGCTGTTCGACCAACTCGGCGAGCCATCGGTCGGGCCGCATCAGCGGGTCACCTCCGGAGAACAAGACCTCCTCGACGTCGGCGCTGCGGCGAAGTTCGTCTAGCGCCGGTTGCCATTGTGCGAGTCCGGCCGGGCTGTTCTCGTATGGAAACTCGCGGCGGAAGCAGTAGCGGCACGCGACTGCGCAAACTCCCACGATGATCAGCAGCGCGCGGCCGTTGTATTTCTGCAGCAGCCCTGGCGCCCGCGTCGCGTCGCCGTCACCGCACGGGTCGGCGACGAAGCCTTCGGCGGGGGCCGCGAGCTCGTCCGCGGTGGGTAGCACCTGTGCGAGCAAGGGGTCGTCGGGGTCACCGGGGCGCATGCGGTCGGCGAACGCCTGCGGCACAACCAGCGAGAACTTGGCGGCCGCGCGGCGCGCGTTCGCGCGCAGGTGGTCGGGCAGGCCCAGCCGCCGGATCAGCTCGTCAGGGTCTCGGATCGCGCGCCGGAGCTGGTCCCGCCAGGTGCCGCGGTTGGTGCGCGCGGCGTCGTTTAGTTCTGCTTGGATTTGGCGTTCCACTGGCGGATGAGGGCTCGTTTCGATATTCGTTTTCGCCGCTATGGCTTCTTACGGCACGAGTGATTTTAAAAAGGGCCTCAAAGTCCAGATCGAGAACGAACCCTACCTGATGGTCGACCTTGAGTTCATGAAGCCGGGTAAAGGCCAAGCGGTCTATCGCGTGCGGCTCAAGAGCCTGACGACGGGTCGCGTCGTGGACAAGAATTATCGTAGCGGCGATTCGCTAGAGGTCGCGGACGTCGAGGAGAAGACCATGCAATTCCTCTACAAGGACGCAACGGACTTCCACTTCATGGACGGCGAGAGCTTCGAGCAGTTTCAGGTGAGCGCGGACGCGGTCGGTGACGCGTCGAAGTGGCTCAAAGATGAGATGGAGTGCGACGTCGTCATGTGGAACGGCTCGCCGATCACGGTGACACCGCCTGCGCACGTCGAGATGAAGGTGACATACACCGAGCCGGGCGCCAAAGGCAACTCCACCGGCAACGTCCAGAAGCCAGCGACCGTTGAGACGGGCGCCGAGCTGATGGTGCCGATCTTCATCAACAACAACGACGTCGTCCGCGTCGATACGCGCACCGGCGAATACGTCGAACGCGTCTCCAAGGGTTGAGCGCGGACGGTCGCGTGACCGCCGAAAAGATCGAGCGTCTACGTAGGCGAGCGGACCTCGTAGGGCGCGCCCGCAGGTTCTTCGAAGCGCGCGGCGTAATGGAGGTCGACACGCCGCTGCTCGCCGACGGAGTCGTCGTTGAAGCGCACATCGATCCGATCCCTTGCGAGGTTAGGGTCGGCGGCGGCGCGGCGGTTAAGCGCCGCCTCTTGACCTCTCCAGAAGGCCCTATGAAGCGGCTGCTCGCGCAGGGCTCTGGTCCGATCTATCAGTTTGCACACGCGTTCCGTGATGGAGAAATGGGTCGGCGTCACGCGGTCGAGTTCACCATGCTGGAGTGGTACCGTCCGGGCCTTGACCACATCGAGCTAATGAGCGAGGTCGAAGCGCTGGTTCAGGAGCTCATACCCGAGACGGGAGGGGCACGTTTCGATCGCGTCACATATCGCGAACTGTTCCGTGAGTTCGCGTCGATCGATCCGTTTGAGACTTCGGTCGGCGCCATCGGTGAGCGGTGTGCTGCCCTCGGCGTTGACGTTCCACAAGGCTTCGGCGACGGCACGATCGACGACGCTCTCGATCTGATTCTCGTGAGCCACATCGAGCCGACGCTCGCCGCTGAGCGGCCGCTGTTCGTTCATGGTTACCCGCCGTCGCAGGCTGCGCTGGCGCAGGTCCGCGCCCCGACCGATGAACAGCCGGCGACCGCGGATCGCTTCGAGCTATATCTTCGCGGCGTGGAGCTCGCCAACGGTTACCACGAGTTGATTGATGCCGACGAACAACGTCACCGCTTCGAGGAGGCGAACCGCGCCAGGGTTGCGTCGGGGCGCGCCGCGCTCCCGATTGACGATGCGCTGCTCGATGCGCTGCGCGACGGCTTCCCGCCGTGCGCGGGCGTCGCGCTCGGCTTCGACCGGCTGTTGATGCTGGCGCTCGGTCTAGACCGCATCGGCGACGTCTGACGAGCTTTGCGGCGGGGGCGCTTCTGGCCGGATCGAGCTTAGGCTTCCGATGTGGCGTAGGGCGATCGCGGTGTTCTCTGCCCAGCGATCGACGTCTATTCCATCGGTGTTGTCGCAGCTCGACTTAGGCCGTTGGCGTCGCGGCGCATCCGAGTAAAATAGATCCCGTCTCTTTCGTCATGGAACGATCCCTTCCAACTCTCGCGGGGCTGCTGCTCAGCAGCGCGTTCTTCGCCCCAGGCGTCTTCTGTCAGGAAGCGTCGGCGAAGGATGAGGCGACGCAGGCGTTGAAGGTCAAGATCGACCAAGCGATCAAAGACTACGAAGCTATCCGCAAGGACAAGACGAAGGTGGCGCAGCGTCGCCGCATGCTCGGGTGGATCGGCGAGATCGACTCCCCTCGGGTCACCAAGTATCTCCAGGCCGAGCTGGCACGTCTCTCGCGTTATCCCTCGGGCGTATTCGTGATCGACGCCATGTCCAAGCGCCGGCGGCCCGGAGTCAAGGCGGACCTCATGCGTTCGCTCAAGCGCGCAGACGCACATTTGACCGTGCGCGTCGCAGCGACAGAGGCGCTGTTTGAGTTCGGTGAGGCGGCGACGGCAGAGTTGCTTGAGATTGCTAGCGATTCCAAGAACGTCAAAGTTCGGCAGGGGGTGTTGAATGGACTTTCGCGCTGCGACTCCGAGTTGGTTCGTCGCGAGCTGGCGCGCTTGACCAATAACGGCACGCACGCGAACCGTCGCTTCGTGCTGTTGAACACTGAGACCATCGTCGGTGACGCTGTCATCGATCGAGCCCGTGAGAAGGCAGTCAAACAAGGAAACCTGCTGGGGGCCTCGACGGCGTGGCGGATGCTCGCAGAGCAGAGCAACCCGCGCGCGCTTACGCTGACGCTGGACGTCATCGAACGCGTCTACGACGTGCCCGACGCGGTTGCTGCCGCCGAGCTGGTCCGCGGCCTCGCAGCCGTAGGGGACGCGGACTTCTACCCAGCGCTGCTGCGCTTCGGCGCAGTGCGGGGCCGCGCTGTGCAGCAGGCGCTCAAGGTCGCGGCGGGCAGCGCCGCAACGCAGCCAGAGTTGATCGATTTCTTGATTGAGGACGGCTTAGAGTCAGAAGTGACGGCTGAGCGAATGGCCGCGAAGACCCTGCTGTCGCAGGCTTCCGCGGCGGCGCTTCAGCCGCTGGTCGTGAAGGTCCGTAAGCGGCTCAAGCGGAGCCGTCGGAAGACGCTCGACACTGCTTCGGATCTTCACGAGCTGTTGTCCAAGGACCCGACGTGGGTGCAAGACCTCGCATCGATGGTCTCAGCTTCTGACTTGGAGAGCCGCATGCTCGGGCTGGCGCTGCTGCTTGAGATGAAGTCTCCAGCGGCTGTCACCGCCGCTCAGAAGTGCCTCAAAAACCGCGCCTGGGAGCTCCGATCACTCGCTTTCCGCTACCTCGCTGTAAACCGCGACGTGACCTCGATACCGGCGCTGATCAGTCGCTACGGCGTCGAAGACGGCCGGCTTAAGCATGAACTCGACGCGGCGTTGTTCGTCCATACAGGTAAACGCTGCTGGAGTCGTGGTGACTGGAGCCGCTGGTGGCGAAACAACAAAGAAGGCTTCGCGCTGCCGCACCCGAATACGGTCAAAGCCGGAGGCACGACCAGCGGCGGCCAGACCGTCAGCTACTACGACATCCCGCTTGTCAGCGCTCGCATTGCCTTTGTGGTCGACTACAGCGGCTCGATGGGCGCGAAGGTGGGCACAGACCGCAAACGCACGCGGCTCGACGTCGCCAAGAAGCAGCTGATCTCGGTCTTTTCCGCGCTACCTAAGACCCACAAGGTCAACGTCATCTTGTTCGAGAGTAACGTCGATCCGATCTGGAAAGAGGTCAGGCCTCTGACCAACAGCAACCGCCGCGAACTTCTGGAAGAGGTGCAAGCGGTCAAGCAGACGGGCGGGACCAACATGTTCGACGCCATCGAATATGCGTATCAGGACCCCGAGGTCGACACGATCTATCTGCTGACGGATGGCGACCCGGCCTCCGGCCGGTTTACCGAGCCGGCGGAGATTCTTGAGCAGATCCGGTTGATGAACCGTGCCCGACAAATCGTCATCCACTGCATCTCGATAGGGAAGCGCTCTCAGCTGCTGAAGGACATCGCCGAACTGACCAACGGCAGCTACAAAGAAGTCCGCTGAACCGCCGGCGGCCTTAGCCAGCCACGCGAAAGCGCTACTTGACGAAGTGCTTGATCGCTCCGACCACGTCGACCTGCTCCGCCTCGGTCAGACCTTGGAAGATCGGCAGCGCCAGCGAACGACGGCTCGCCTCCTCGGCGACCGGGAAGTCGGCGGCGTTATAGCCCAGGTATTCGAAGCAGGGCTGGCGATGGAACGGCACGGGGTAGTAGATCGCGCAGCCGACGCCTTGCTCGCGGAGGTGCTGGATAGCCGGGTCGCGTTGCTCCTCTGGCACGTGCAGCACGAACTGGTGATACGCGTGCCGATCCGTGTCTGTCGGCAACTCTGCCCACTCCATCAGGTCGGCCTCCTCGAACAACCGACGGTAGTTGGCGGCGTTCTGCCGGCGGATCTCGGTGACCTCGTCCATGTCGCGGAGCTTCACTCGCAGCGCGGCGGCCTGCATCGCGTCCATGCGGAAGTTGCCGCCGATCGTGTGGTGAAGGTACTGCTGCGCCATGCCGTGGTTACGCAGCAGCTTGCAGTGGTCGTAGAACTCGGTGTCGTTGGTGGTCATGAAGCCGCCGTCGCCGAGGCCGCCAAAGTTCTTGGTCGGAAAGGTCGACCATCCAGCGCAGAGGCCGTGGCCGCCGAGCATGCGTCCGTTGTGGCGCGCGCCGATCGCCTGCGCGGCGTCTTCGATGAGCGGCACCGAGTAGTCGCGGCAGATTCGAACGACAGCGTCGACGTCGAACGCGGCGCCGAAGAGGTGGACGCCGACAACCGCCTTCGGGTTGTCGCAGGCCTTCAGGGCTGCCTCTAGGCGTTCGGGGTCGATGTTCTTGAAGGTCGGCTCAGCGTCGACAAACACCGGCGTCGCGCCGGTGCGGGCGACCGTGCCGGCAGTCGCGAAGAACGAGTAGGTCGGCAGCACGACTTGGTCACCCGGGCCGATGCCCAACGCCATCATTGGCGCGAGCAGGGCGTCTGTGCCTGAGGACATCGTCAGTGCGTGCTTACACCCCAGATAATGCGCCAGCTCTGTTTCGAGGTTCTCGACCTCGGGCCCGAGGATGTAGTGGCCGCTGCGCACGACGCGCACGATGGCTGCTTCGATTTCGGCGAGCTGCGCTTGGTTGCGCGTGAGGTCGATCAGAGGAACCGGCATTGGCGCCGACAGAATAGGCCTCTCGACGCCGGGCGAAAGGGCTCAATTCGCGTTCAGTGTCCCGTTGCGCCACCGGTCCGCGAGCGAGTAGATCGGTTCGCAGAGCAGATCGGCCACCGACATCTCGGCCATCTGGTCCTCTTCAAACGAAGGCTCGGTCTCGGTGACCGCATCGGCCAGCGCCTGGTAGCGGTTTCGGTATCCGCTGAGCAGGCTCCGCAGATCAGAGGCAGGCAGTCGTTCGTGCAGCTTGACGTGAATCAATGTGAGCCCGATAGCGCGGCTGTCTTTGACCTCGGGCACGATCACCACGATTCTGTCGTCGTTGCGGCCCCTCG
>MDTD01043247.1_pt1 | contig 22045 bp, 23 predicted proteins | sample 811221 | NCBI WGS metagenome assembly MDTD01 (sample SAMN05326646, study PRJNA326480) | marine metagenome | isolation source: seawater | place: Pacific Ocean: South West | collected 2011 | reverse complement strand
TTTGCGTATAGAAAAATATTGAAATAACTTTTTGATATCCACATACAACCTAAAAGAGTCTTAAATAAATTTCACGAATCATTTAAATTGCATTTAAGGGCAGTGGAGGGAGACTGAAGCTGCCTTTTTTATTTAAAAAAATAATAATAATATTTTCTAAATTTTGTATAATATTTTGAGTCTTTATAATTTTTGAAAAAAAATTTAAAATAGTTCTTCGATTGATTAGCAAATAAATCATAAAAATATTCCATCCCCATCCTTTTTGCATATTCTTTTTCATATTTTATCAATTCAGCTTTTGTGTATGCTAATCCATTATCACCATACTTAGGTACTATATTATTAAAATTTATTATTGGATCGTATAAACTACTTAGATTGTGAAGTTGAGTTTTCATAAAGTTTCCGATTAATAAATCATCAAAAATACTATATTTACATGCATCAACTAAACTATTTCGAGGTAATTCAAACGTAATCCCTCTTTCTATAGGACCTTTCATTTTAAGATTGAAATCTTTTTTACCAACAACAAAATTTATAAATCCTACTTTATCTTGAAGTTCTTCAAATTTATCAAAATATTCCTTTATGATTTTTTTATCATCTGTTTCTAAGAGATCGGACCAATTATCTTTAAATTCAGAAGCTTTTTTTATTGATAACTTTTTCTTTTTTAAATTTAAGCTTTTAATATTGCCATCATTTTCGGCGTCTATGAACGAAAAGGGCTCTACAAAAGTGATGTCTTTATGAATACCGTTTTTGTATTCCTCCATTGGCGTTACATATTTGTTAGCCCAAATAGAGTCTTCTCTTTGATATTCATGAAATGAGCTAAAAGGTATAACATAATTTGCTGAAAATAACTTTGCAATTAATGATAAGTAATCTCCTACAGGATGTTTTTTTGCAGCTAGGGGCTCAATAAAATTATTTTCTTTGTCGTAAAAATTAATCATATCAGCATCTCCCCAACCACTAATTGATAATAAAAATTTCCTCTTAAAATTTTTAACTACTTTTTTGATAAATCTATGATTCATCGGACCCGCATCATTTAGATTAATAAAAATATCATTTTTGATTTTTATTATAAGTATCGTATCTTGTATCTTTGTGCTTACACTCATTACAGAAACATTTTTTGATAGATCTGTCCAAACCCTTTCTTTTAAAATCATTACATTGAAGCCCTGAGATTTTAGGTCATTAAACATTCTTTTACCCACGTGATCTCCCAAAATAATCGTATTGTTTTTAAATTTATGAACTGAGTCAGGATTTAAATGATCAGGATGTCCGTGAGAAAAAAAAATGTATTTTGATTTTAGTATATCATTGTGAATATTTTCTGGGATATCGTATGGCAAGTACCAGCTACCAAAATAAGCGTAATGATCTAAACCTAACCAAGGATCGGTAGATAGTATAGGCTCTTTATCATAAGCAATTACTGTAGCATTACCAATTGTTTGTGCACCAATCATATTAAATTACTTTAATACAAGCTTGTCTCGAGCCAAATGCGATATATTTGAATTTATTTTCGTTCAACTCCTCTTTAAAAGCTTTATATTCATATTTTTCCCAATTAGGAAATCCATAAAATTCATCAAATAAAATTATTGCACCTGGTTCTAGACGATCTTTAATTTTTTTTAGAACAAAAGAGGTAGACTCATATGTATCTAAGTCGAAATGTACAAAAGCGATTTTTTTTGTGTTGTTCGATAAAAATTGATTTAAAGTATCCTCAATCCACCCATCAATCAGTTTTACATTCCTTTCTACTCTTGGTTTTTTTCCTTTTAAATCAAAAGTGCCTACAGGATTAAATTCTTCAGTCATCCATTCATCTTTTAAACCTTTAAAAGAATCAAATCCGATTATTTCTGCATTAATTTTATTTAATTTTTTTGCAAAAAGATTTATGGAGTCACCTTTAAAAACTCCAAATTCCAGAAACAAGTTATCTTTATTAAATTTTTTTGATGCCTCATTTATTGCAAAACCCCTGATAGAATCATCATTTGAAAAAATATATGCATCATTAAAGAAAGTTTTGAAAGATTCATAGCTATTTTTTGCTACATCCTCATAATATAAATCTGCGGGAGAAAGAGGTTGTGATTTTATCCTCAATTTATTATTTAAAAGAATTATTATTTTTTTTAAAATATTTAACAAATATTTTTTTATCATTTGATTCTCTTAATCTTTTTTAAATTTAAATTTGCAGTATCCTTTATTCTTTTTAACGTATTTTTGATATTCATTATAACTGTTTTTTTCATTGGTCCATAAGCATGAATTAGCTGTTTACTAGATAATGCAACAGCAACATGTCCCTTCCAGTAAATGATATCATTTTTTTTAATTTTTTTTAAATCAATATTCCCTTTAAAGTAACTTAGTTGATCTTTAGCATCACGGGGGCAAAATCTATTATTAAAATTCAAAAAAACCTGAATTAACCCTGAACAATCTATACCTTTAAAAGATTTACCCCCCCATTTATATCTTATATTTCTAAAAATTTTTATGTTCTTAAAAATATCTTTATCTTTATAGCTCAATCTTTTAACATCCCTTTTATTTACCCAACCTTTATCAAATTTTAAATATCCATGCTTTTCACTTAAAACTTTAATCTTAGAGTTAAAAGATAGCTCGTCAGTAAATTTCTTCTTATCGTAAAAATTATAAACTTTTGTTTTTAATTTACAAACTTTGTGAGTTGGCTTGATAAATGAGCTAAATTTTTTATTTTTAACAAATCCTTTATAGTTATCCTCCTTAATTCTTATTTTTATCCAATTTTTGTTTTTTTTAATTATAGAAAAACTTTCTCCATAAATCATTTGTGTTACTATCTCAGATTTTATCGAGGGATTTTTGTGAAGACTTGTAACTGAAAAATTATTTGTAAAATATCTAGTCATTCAACTTTAATTTGTCTTTAATCATATAAAGAAAGATAAGAGATGGCACAACCATCACCGCAGTAATCACAAAGAAAATTCCCCAATCCCCATTTAACCAGTCAACCAATGCTCCAGAGGATGCAGCTAAAGTAGTTCTTCCTGCAGTCCCAATAGAGGCAAGTAGTGCGTATTGTGTAGCAGTGTAAGTTCTATCTACAAGCATTGAAATAAAAGCAACAAAAGCTACTGTTGCAAATGCAGCAGCCATATCGTCAAATATAACTGCGATAGCAAACAATAATTCCGACTTTCCTGACCAGGCTAACAAAGAAAATAAGAGGTTTGTTGATGCCATTAAAATTCCAGATAGAAACATAGCTTTTATAACACCAGAACGAATTGCAAATAATCCACCAAGTAAAGTAAAAATAACTGTTGTTACCCAACCAAGTCCTTTAGAATAAAGAGCTATATCAGATTTTGTAAATCCAATTTCTTTATAAAAAATTACTGACATCCTACCTAAAAAAGCCTCTCCAATTTTGAATAGAAATACAAAACCTAATATTGCTAAAGCGATATTAAAACCATTTTTTTTAAAAAAACTTATAACAGGGCCAATCACAGTACCAGTAAACCATACGATAATTTTTGATATTATGTGTGACGAACCAATCTTTCTTTCAATAATTTTGTCGTTTTCTCTTTGGCTTTCCTCTCTATCGTTTGGTTGTGGTTCATCAACAAACATTAGGCAAATATTACAAATGATAATTATTATCCCTAAAAGTAAAAAGGTTATCTGCCAGTAATTTTCAATACCCGCTTGCTGAAAAAATTCAGCTGCATTAAGAGATACTACACCACCTAATTTATAGCCTGTCCACCACCCAACTACCGCCATTGCAGCACCAGCTTGCATCGACTTACCCTCGTGTTCCGCAATTTGTTCTATTCTTAAAGCATCCACAGTAATATCTTGAGTTGCTGAGGCTATTGCAATTATAAGACCTATAGTGATTACTAGGGCCAAATTTGTAGTTGGGTTTATCAAGCTCCATAAAATTAGACTTAATAAAATGATAGCTTGCATTGTTATAATCCAACCACGTCTATGACCAACTTTTTTTGTAAGCCAAGGAATTCTTATTCTGTCAATAATTGGAGCCCAAAGATAATTAAAAGCATATACAGCAAAAATTAAACCTGCCCAACCGATAGTGCTTCTACTTAAACCTTCCTCTTTAAGCCAAAGACTTAGACTGCTTCCTATAATAACCCATGGGAAACCACTTATGGCCCCAAGTAATAATATTTTGATCATTCGTAAATCAAAATAAACTTTAAATGTTTCTGATAAAGGCTGTTTTCTTTTTATTTCCATAATTTAATTTCTCCAAAAAGAAGGAAAAAATAAAACTAAAACTGCAAAAAGTTCCAATCTTCCTAATAACATTCCAGCAGATAATATCCATTTAGAAACATCTGGAATTGCTTTATAGTTTCCATTTGGACCTATTATATCTCCAAGGCCAGGACCAACGTTGGAAATAGCACTAGCTGCACCAGAAATTGAAGTAATAAAATCTAAGCCACTAATTGATAACAACATTGCAATTACTAAAAATATGAAAAGGAAAGTAAAAATGAAAATTATAACGGATTTGATAAAATCATCTGAAATTTTTTGATTATTGTATTTTGTAATAATCACACTATTTGGGCGAATTAGTTTCTTAACTTGGTTTCCCAAAAAAATAAGCAACATTTGAAGTCTAAAGATTTTTATTCCACAAGCTGTAGATCCAGCACAACCACCAATAAACATAAGAAATAAGAAAAAAATTAATGAAAATTTTCCCCATAATCCAAAATCATCTGTTACATAGCCTGTTCCAGAAAGTATAGATATGACGTTAAATGAAGAAATTCTTATCTTATCCAATAGGCTGCTTTCAGAATTAATAAATAATAAATACAAAAACATAATTACAATTGAAAAAAATAATAAATAAATTAACCCTCTAATTTGAATATCTCTAAAAAAAATCATTTTGTTTCCTTGTGCGAACTTTAGATAAGAAATAAAAGGTATACTACCAAGAATTATAAATATACTTGCAATAATTTCGATATTCGAATTTTCGAAAAACCCTATAGAGTTGTTATGTGTTGAAAACCCTCCGGTCGCAATAGTCGTCATCGCATGACAAACACTATCAAAAATTGTCATCCCAAAAACCCAATAGAAAAAAGCGCAAGCAAAGGTTAACGCAAAGTAAGTTGCAATTATAATAATCGCAACTTCAATAGTTCTAGGCAATATTTTTTCAGTGCTATCAGGTCCTTCCATTTTAAATAATTGCATACCACCAACTTTTAACAAAGGAAGGATTGTAATTGCCATTACTACGATTCCTATCCCACCCAGCCACTGCATAATTGCTCTCCACAATAATATACTTTTAGGACTTCTATCTAAATCTGATATTATTGTTGCACCTGTGGTAGTTATTCCTGACATACTTTCAAAAAATGCCTCACTTACTGTAAAGTTATTAGCGGTTAGTAAAAAAGGTAAACTTCCAAATATAGCAACCATCAGCCAAGCAAGGGTTGAGAATAGAAAAGTTTGTCTTAAATTTAATTTAAATTCTTTTTCCAAATTCGCTAAAATAAATAACACTCCTATAAATATTGTTACAAATGAGGAGGAAATAAAACTGTGGCTATTTTCACTGTAAAGAATTTGAATAGCGTAAGGTGCTATCATAGACACACCTAGAACAACCAATAATATACCGATTAAAAAAAAGACAGTTTTGTTCGTTGCCATTAAAAATGAGATTATTTAAATAGTTTTAAAATTCAACTTAATATAATGTATTTATATCTGTATTTTGCATATAATATTTAATAAACCATACTTATGCTTGATAACAACTTAATTCAATCAACCTCATCATGGCCTTTTGTTGAAGTACGAAAACTTTTAAAGGATAGAAAAGATATTATTAAACAAAAAAACAAGATTACTTTTCAAACTGGATACGGGCCAAGCGGATTACCACACATTGGAACATTTGGCGAAGTAGCTAGAACAACTATGATGATTAATGCTTTAAATCATATTTTAGAAATTGAGCACGAATTAATCACTTTTTCTGATGATATGGACGGATTAAGAAAAGTTCCAGATAATATACCGAACAGTGAAATCTTAAAAGAAAATTTAGGTAAACCGTTAACATCTATACCAGATCCATTTAAAAAATTTAATAGTTTTGGAGAACATAATAACGCTTTACTCAAAGACTTCCTTAAAAAATTTAATTTCCAATTTAATTTTAAAAGCTCCACTGAGAATTATCAAAAAGGAATATTTAATAATTCACTTTTACGAGTGCTTGAAAAATATGAAGATATTATGAATATTATTTTACCAACTTTAAGAGAGGAAAGACGAAAAACATATTGTCCCTTTCTGCCAATTTGCCCAAAAACAGGAAAAGTTCTTGAAATACCATTATTAGAATTAGACAAAAAAACTGGATCAGTAGTATTTAAAAACAATACCGAGAATTTAGAAACAAATATTTTAGATGGAAAGTGTAAATTACAATGGAAAGTTGATTGGGCTATGCGTTGGTTTACTTTTGATGTTGACTTCGAAATGTATGGCAAAGATTTGACTGAAAGTGCGATATTATCAAATAAGATATGTAAGATTTTAGGAAAAAATCCTCCAAACGGTTTTGCATATGAATTATTTTTAGATGAGAAAGGTGAAAAAATATCAAAATCAAAGGGAAATGGAATCTCAATAGATCAATGGTTGAGATACGCTTCTCCTGAAAGTCTGTCTTTATATATGTATCCTAATCCTAAGAGAGCAAAAAAACTTTATTCTGAAGTAGTGCCTAAAACTGTTGACGATTACTTATCCCACATTGAAAAATTTCCCAATCAAGATATAAAAGATCAAATATTAAACCCTGTTTGGCATATCCATAATGGAAATCCACCAAAAGAAAAAATTGTAATGCCTTTTTCAATGTTGTTGAATTTAGTAGGTTCAAGCAATGCAGATAACAAAGAAATACTCTGGAAATTTATTAATAGATTCCATAAAGAAATTAATCCAAAAGATCACAAGATACTTGATAGCCTAACTGAATATGCAATTAATTATTTTAAAGATAAAGTGGAACCTAATAAAAAATTCAAGAAACCTAACGTAGAAGAAAAAAAAGCTTTAGAAAATTTAATAATAAAACTAGAAAAAATAGATAAATCTTTGACACCTGAAGAAATTCAAACTCACGTATATACAGCCGGTAAAGAAAACGGTTATGAAAAAAATTTAAGGGACTGGTTTAAATTGATTTATGAAGTGGTTTTTGGTGAGGAGAATGGACCTCGAATGGGATTTTTCATAAGTTTTTTTGGACTTAATGAAACAATTGAATTAATAAGTAGTAAAATAAAGTAATGTTCTCAATTTTAAAACCTTTTATTTTCTCTTTAGATCCTGAAGCTGCTCACGATTTAGCAATTAATTCATTGAAATTTAATGTCTTGCCAAAAAGAGCGTTTAGTGTTCAAGACGAGGAAATGTTAGAAACTAACTTGTTTAATGAAAAATTGCCGAATCCAATTGGTTTAGCTGCAGGATTTGATAAAAGCGCTGAAGTTTATAACTCTTTATTTAGACTTGGTTATGGATTTGTGGAGGTGGGAACCATAACGCCAAGAAGACAGTTGGGTAATCCTAAACCTAGAATTTTTAGACTAGAAAAAGATTATGCACTTATAAATCGACTTGGTTTTAATAATCATGGATCCGAAATAGTCTCAAAAAGAATTTCTCAAAACCTTCCAGTAGGTTTTTTAGGAATAAATATAGGCCCCAATAAAGACTCCTTAAATAAAGAGGAAGATTACCTTATATGTTTGGCTAGACTGTTTCCACACGCAGGGTATCTGACGATTAATATTTCTTCACCAAATACAGAAGGTCTAAGAGATTTTCATAATCAAGATGAGCTAGAAAAACTTCTATTAGGTATAAATAAGATTAAAAAAGATAAAAATATTTCAAAACCATTAGTTTTAAAAATTTCTCCGGATATAAATAATGATGATGTAGGAAAAATTATTGAATTAATTTTAAAGTTTAAAATTTCAGGAGTAATAGTTTCTAATACAACAGACAGAAATCGAGAGAATTTATCTGATGTACAAAAAAATGAAATCGGTGGTTTATCAGGGAAACCCTTGAAGGATCTATCTACAAAACTTATTAAAAAATTTTACAAAGAATCTAAAGGAAAAATTGTAATTATTGGGGTAGGAGGTGTAGACACAGGGCAATCTGCTTTTGAAAAAATAAGTGCGGGGGCTAGAGCAGTTCAATTGTACACAGGTATGGTTTACAAAGGACCTGGAGTGGTTAAAGATATGAAAAAAGAGTTAATTTCAATTCTAAAAAAAGAAAATCTTAAAAAAATTAGTGAAGCCGTTGGAATTAGTGCTTGACCGATTAGATTACTATCCTTATACAACTGTAGGAAAAATTATGTCAAAAAGATGCGAATTAACAGGAATATCACCTTTAAAAGGTCATAACGTTAGTCATGCAAAAAACAAGACTAAACGAAGATTTTTGCCAAACTTAAAAAAAGTAACTTTTAGAAGCGAGATATTAAAAAAAGATATTAAGCTTAATGTAGCAAACGCAGCCTTAAGAACAGTAGATTTTAAAGGTGGGCTAGATAAATTTCTTCAATCAGCAAAAAATAAAAGTTTATCAAATAAAGTAAAGAAAATTAAAGCTTCTATATCTGCTAAATCGTAAAATGAATTTATACTACAAACTGTCAATTCTGATGGGGTTAGTAGTTGTTGCTTCTAATTATTTAGTTCAATTCCCAATAAATTATTTTGGACTAAGCGAAATATTAACTTATGGAGCTTTTAGTTACCCAATTACTTTTTTAATCACTGATTTAGCTAATAGAGCATATGGAGTAATTGTTGCAAGAAAAGTTGTTTTTATAGGTTTCATAATTGGAATCGCACTTACTCTACTTATTTCAACTAATTTTTCAGACATCATATCAATAAGAATCGCTATAGGTTCTGGCTTAGCTTTTTTTATTTCACAGAATTTAGATGTAAAAGTATTTGATTATTTGAGAAAAAAAATATGGTTTGTTGCTCCTTTAACATCATCAATTCTTGGATCTTTCACAGATACTTTCTTATTTTTTTCTATAGCATTTTACGGCACAGGAATACCTTGGGTAACTTTAGCTCTTGGAGACCTTACTGTTAAATTATTTGTCACTCTTTTGATGCTGATACCATTTAGATTTTTACTTGGTAAAGTTAGAGATTATACTGAAAATAAATCATCAAGTATTTAATCAATGAATAGTTTTTTTATCTTTTTCAACGAATAAATCTGTTAACTGATTAATCATTACATCACCTAAATCTTGCACATCAGTGATCTTCACTGCTCTTTTATAATAACGAGTAACATCATGACCAATCCCAATGGCTAAAAGTTCAATATTTGATTTATCTTCAATCCATTTTACAGTTTTTTTCAAATTACTTTCTAAGTAATCACTTGTATTTGTTGAGAGCGTAGAGTCGTCAACTGGAGCCCCATCAGAAATCACCATTAAAATTTTTCTATCTTCTTTTCTCTTGCACATTTTACTAAAAGCCCACTTAAGTGCCTCACCATCAATATTTTCTTTAAGCAACCCCTCTTTCAACATTAGACCCATATTATTTTTAGATTGCCTCCAAGGAGTATCGGCTGATTTATAAATAATATGCCTTAAATCATTCAATCTTCCAGGCAAGTTTGGTTTGTCATTTTTCATCCATTTCTCCCTTGCTGAACCACCCTTCCAATGCTTTGTTGTAAAACCTAAAATTTCAACTTTTACCATACATCTTTCTAAAGTCCGTGAGAGAATATCTGCACAAATTGCAGCAACTGAGATAGGTTTACCTCTCATTGAACCAGAATTGTCTATAAGTATCGTCACCAAAGTATCTTTGAATTCAATATCTTTTTCTTTTTTGAAAGATAATGAATTAAATGGATCCAATATAATTCTTGGTAGCTTGGAAGTATCTAAAAGTCCTTCCTCCAAGTCAAAATTCCAAGATCTATTTTGCTTTGCCAATAATTTTCTTTGTAATTTATTTGCTAATTTTGAAATAAAATTTTTTAATTGTAATAATTGTTGATCTAGATTTTTTCTTAGCCTAACAAGCTCTGAGCTGTTTTCCAAATCTTCAGCTTTAATAATTTCATCATATTCTTCAGTATAAGTTTTGTATTTAACATCTCCAAAATTTGTTACACCACGTTTTCTGAGGTCCGGTCTAGAACTATCTTCTATTTCTAGTTCTTCATCAGGCCTATCTGTTTCTTTCGCCTCATTTTCAAGATCAGGAACACCACTATCTATTGACATCTCCTCGTGTTTTTTCTCTCTATCTTTTGTTTGTTTTTCTTGGTTTTGAGTCTCTGGATTTTTATTTTCCTCTTCGTTTTGATCATCTCTTTTTTGTTCTTCATCAAAATTTTCATCTAGACTCATATTTGCGATGAGTTCGGAAATTAAAGAATTAAACTTTGCCTGGTCTAAGGTAACGTCTTTAAGTTCAGTTATTTTACTTTTGAATTGATCATTCAAGTCCTTTTTGTAAGACTTTAACTTTTTTTCTACTTGATTTTCATTTTTAAAGCCTAAAAACTTAATTCTTAAAAAGTTTTCAAAAGACTCGACTATTTTATCTTCACTACTTTTCAAATCTAGACTAGTTACTCTTTTTTGGTAAAATTTTTCAATATTATTTTTAACACCCTTAAAATAGCTTGATCCAATTTTCTCACATCTTATTTTTTCTGAAATATTATACAATTTTTTTGATATGTTACCGGTTGGTTCATATTTTTTGAGTATTTTTTCGTTAGAAAACCTAAAATTTAACGACTTTGAATCGGCCAGAGCTCTGATTTCTTCAAAGTTGACTTTATTATCTATTTTTTGAATTTCAGGAAGTTTTATAAAATTTTTTTTTGTATTTGATTTTTCACTTCCAAAAAAAATTTCAATTTTCTGAGAATTTGATAAAGATCTTACCGTTGAGCTAATTGCGGCCTTGAAGTCTTCAAGCTTTTCCTTTTCATTTTCCACTTTATAAAATGACGTTAATAGAAGACTCTGGCAAGTCATCCCCAAAACATCTTTGATAGTACTCTGATATTATTTTTTTTTCCAGTTCATCACATTTGTTTAAAAATGTGGTTCTAAACGCATAACCCTTATCCTTAAAAATTTCAGTATTTTCTGCCCAATGTAAAACGGTACGCGGACTCATTACTGTTGAAATATCTCCATTTATAAATCCTTTTCTTGTTAAATCGGCTACTTTAACCATATTAGAAAGAATTTCTTTTCCATCTTTGGTATTAAAACTTTTATTTTTTGCTAATACTATTTCTAATTCTTTTTCAAAAGGAAGATAATTTAATGTTGTTACTATATTCCATCTATCCATTTGGCCCTGATTTATTTGTTGAGTTCCGTGATAAAGTCCAGTTGTATCCCCGAGACCTACTGTATTTGTAGTTGCAAATATTCTAAAAAAATCGTGTTGTTCTAAAACTTTATTTTTATCAAGAAGAGTAAAGTTTCCCTCGCTTTCAAGAACTCTTTGAATAACAAACATTACATCAGGTCTTCCTGCATCATACTCATCAAAAACCAAAGCAACAGGATTTTGAATTGCCCAGGGTAAAATACCTTCTTTGAATTCAGTCACTTGTTTCCCATCTTTTAAAACAATAGCGTCTTTGCCTATAAGATCTATCCTACTTATATGACTATCTAAATTTACTCTTACACAAGGCCAATTTAGTCTCGCAGCTACCTGCTCAATGTGTGTTGACTTTCCAGTTCCATGGTACCCCTGAATAAGGACCCTTTTATTAAAAGAAAATCCAGCTAAGATTGAAAGTGTTGTGTCTTTATCAAATTTGTAATCTGCGTCTATTTTAGGGACATATTCGTTTTTTTTTGAAAATGCACCCACTTGCATATCACTTTCAAATCCAAAAGTTTGCTTTACTGAAAGTTTTATATCAGGTTTTTGCATTAATTGTTGTGCGCTCATTTTTTTCCTAAAGTTTTTTTAAGTTGACTATAAGCTAATGTAATCTTTTTAAGCTTATCTTCAAATTTTTTATTTCCTTGGTTTTTATCAGGATGATATTTTTTTACAAGATCTTTAAATTTGGAGTGAATTTGTTCCCATTTTACGTCTTCATTTAGCTCCATCACTTGCAAAGCATCCTTATCTTGTTGAGATATTTTTGTTTTTTTAAAATCTCTATAATTAGAACTTTTAAAAATATTTAATTTATCATCTAAAGCATTATTCCAAAGAATGTTAAAAAAATTATCTGATGATCCAAAAGATTTCGTCGATTTATGCCAAGTTAAGTCAGATTTAATGAAAAACTCAATTTCTTGGTCATTCATATTCTCAAAATAATTCCAGTTTTTGTTAAATATTTTGATATGTTCTAAACAAAGAAGTCGATATTTTTTACTATTATCTTTTTCAACTGGAGCTTTATAAGCTCCAACTTCTTTACAGTTATCCCAGTCACATATTATTTTCATAAATTAATTCTATATAGTAATATTCTGCTAATGAAAAATTATTTTGAGGAATTAGGTAAAAAATTAAAGAACAAAATTGAAATTGAGGAACTTTTAATTGTTGATAATACAGCTAAACACAAACATCACAAATTTTTCTCCCCTGGAAAACTTCATCTTCATTTAAAAATAAAATCTTTATATCTTAATTCAATTTCGAGAATTAACGCACAAAAAATGATTATGGATATTCTTAAAGATGATTTGAAAAAAAAAAATTCACGCTCTCGAAATTAGTATTGAGCAATAGACTTACTTAACTTTTTTAGCTGGTTAATTGATATTTTATATTTATTAGGAGCTGAAGTTAATCCAATGTTTTTTAATAAGATAAAATTAATTTTATTGTCATCATTTTTTTTGTCGTTTTTTAGATAAGGAATTAAACTTGTAATCGATCTTATATTTGAATATTTTTTATAAGTAAAAGTTAATCTATTTTGCTTATAAATATTTTCTATTTCACTCAAAACTTTCTTATTACACACTTTTTTTATGACCGATAATCTAGAAACTAATATCATTCCTGAAAGCACCGCCTCTCCGTGTGAAACATTTTTTGAATAATTACTTTTAGCTTCTATAGCGTGGGCGAAAGTGTGGCCGAAATTTAAAATCATTCTCAAATTTTTTTCATTAACGTCTTTATTGACAAAATGCATTTTTATCTGACAACTTTTTTTAATAGCATAACTAAGTTCTTTAGATTTCTTTAAGAAAATTTTTTCCGAATTCCTTTTAAGCCACATAAAAAATTTTTTGTCTTTAATTAAAGAGTGTTTTAATATTTCAGCATATCCACAAATCATTTCTTTATTTGGTAACGAATTTAAAAAAGATGTATCGCTTATTACTAATCTGGGTTGATAAAATGAACCTATTAAATTTTTTCCTTTATCTGAATTTACTCCAGTTTTTCCACCGATGGCCGAGTCAACCTGTGCAAGTAATGTTGTAGGAATATTAATGAAATTAATTCCTCTTTTAAAAATACTAGCAACAAATCCTGCAACATCTCCGGTTATACCACCTCCTACCCCAATTATGAGATCTGACCGATTAAAATTATTCGAAAGTATTTTGTTTATGTAAAAGTCAACTTTTCTAAAAGACTTATTTTTTTCACTAGCAGAAAATGGTAAATTTAAAATTTCATAATTTCTCAATTTATCCTTTATTGATTTTTTCAATTTTCCAGGTATTTTAGTGTCTACTATTAAAGCTACTTTTCTTGCTTTAGGGCAAATTTTTTTGATTTTTTTTGGTAATAATTTAATAACATTCTTTCCAATAAAAACTGAATAGTTATGTTTTAAACCATTAAATTTAATTTCCTGATTTTTCATATAATTTTATTATTTTTTCCACTATTTCTTTAGATTTTAGATTTTTACATCTAATCCTAAAGTTAGCTTGATTATAAACTTTTTTTCTTTCTAAAAATATTCTTCTTATTGTATCACCTGTATCTTTTTTATAAAGAAGTGGTCTTGTTTTCGATCTTTTTAGTCGATTAATCAATTTGCCTATTTTAACATCTAACCAAAAACTCACTGAATTTTTTCTTGCACTATCTCTAATAGACTTATTTAAAAAAGCGCCACCCCCTAGGGATATTACAGAATTATTTTTTTTAAGCGCTTGCAATGTAATCTCGCTTTCTAATTTTCTAAAATATTTTTCACTTTTGTTTTTGAAAATTAAATTTATCGAAGCTCCCTCTTTAAATTCAATCATCTTATCTACATCAATAAAATTAAAATTAAGCCTTTTGGCCAAATTTTTACCGACGGTTGATTTACCAACTCCCATCATACCTGTTAATGTAAGGTTTTTACTCAATTTGGGTGATTTTAGAATTTGATTTTTCATAAATATGTCTTATTTATTGAGTTTAAATGAAACCATAAAGTATGCAACTTAAATACAATAGACAACCAAGTATCGGAAATTCAATATTTAAAATTATTGTAAAATTAATACTTCTGATCGTTGTATTGATAATTGGAATATTTCTAATTGAAAAAATAAACTTCCCAAGCCCTGAAAAAAAGTACGATATTGACATCACAAATGAAATTAAAAAGCTGTAAATATTTTTATTGCTTATTAATCATACTATTGTTTTTTTCACCATCAAACAGTGAAGAAGAGATAGATATTTGGAAAAATAAAAATAAAAAACAAGTTACAGAAAACAATGAACCTGAAAAAGATACAAGTATCCAAAAACTTAACAAAGATTCAATTAAATCAATAGAACTAAATCAAAATATTAAGATTGAAGATAATTTATTATCAAAAAATGAAGAAAGTAAAGTTTTTGGAATATATGATCCTGCAGAAAATGATTTTAATCTCAATATGTGGTCTTCAACCAAAGCTGATGAACTTAAAGCAAGTCTTAAAAGACTTGAAAAAATAAATCTTTCAAGAACGTCAAATGAAATTTTAGAAAGAATATTATTCTCCTTTTCTTTTGCACCCCAAAATATGAGCGAAGAAGAATTTACAAATTTAAGAATAAAATGGCTTATAAAAAATAAAAGATATGATTTAATTGAAAGTTTCTTAAAACAAAATGATGATTTTAGAAGTAAAGACAAAGCGATACAGTATTTAGTTGATGAAAATATAGCTAAAGCTGATATTAAAAAAGGTTGTGAAAAAATTAAATTTATAGGAAGTAATATTACTGACTCATATTTAGAGAAATTTAAAATTTATTGTTTAGTTTTTAATGGGAAAAAATCTGAAGCTCAATTATTACTTGACCTTTTGCGAGAACAAAAACAGTCTGATAAATTTTACGATGATAAAATCAACTTCCTACTTGGTGTAACAAATGAAACTACTGACAAGATAAATGAAAATAGTTTATTAAATTTTTACCTGTCTAGTATTACAACCAAAAACTTTAACTTTAAGCCCAATAAAAATACTAAAGAGGAAATTTGGAGATATCTTAATGCTTCAAACTTAATTAAATTTGAGGATGTAACTGACAAAAATAGACTGACAGAGTTGGAAATAGCAGCAAATGAAGGTCAACTCGATAGAGGACAAATTTTTAAAATATATCAACAAATTCCCTATGACCTTAGTGAATTAATTAATGCAAAAAATATATATCAAACAATGGAGGGGAGTGACGCTAGATCATTAATTTATCAAAGGTACTTGTTATCTGAAGACAACGAAACAAAAATAGAATATTTATTTTTATTAGAGGATTTATTTAAAAAAGATAATCTTCAAGAAATTTATACAAAATTTTTAAGTGATAAAATCGTAGAAATAGGAGTTGATAATATTCCTGAAAAATTCAAAGAAATAGCTAAAAATCGTATTATTAGTGAGGACAAATTTTTATTAAGAAAAATAAAATACAATGACAAAATTTTACATCAATCAAGGGTAATTAAGTACTATGTTGAAACTGAAAATAAGAAAAAAATTCAAAAAGAATTAGATAAAATTTTAAAGAAAATTAGTAAAAACAAAAAATATTTTTACTCAGCTAAAGATTTAGCACTGTTAGACGCTCTGATAAATGATGGATTTAAACTTCCATCAAACCTTAATTACGAAGATTTAGCGAAAAAATTTGTAATACCAAAGAACTTATTGGATTTAATTGAGGACAATCAAAACGCATTTTTAGCATTGAAAATAGTTGAGATTATTGGTGAAGATGAACCTTATCAGTTAGATCCTGAAACAATTTACTTTATTACAAGCCTTCTAAATAAGATGAATTTAAATCAAATTAGAAATATAGTTTTTAACTCTGCTCTACCACTAAGAGTGTAATTAGCTTATAGTAAGAATATAATGCCGAAAAAAACAATTATATTTGAGCCTAACCCTATACTTAGAAAAAAAAGTGAAAATTTAAATGCTGTAGACGACGATTTAAGAAAACTTATGGACGATATGTTAGAAACAATGTATGCAGCTCCAGGCATTGGTTTAGCAGCAGTTCAAATAGGAATATTAAAGCGTTTAATAGTTATTGATATTTCAAAAGACGAACAAAAAAAAAACCCGCTTTTCTTAGTTAATCCCATAATAAATTTTAAATCAAAAGAGACCTCAATATATGAAGAGGGCTGCCTTTCACTTCCTGGATATTTTGCAGAGATAGAAAGGCCAGCTGAATGCCATATTAGCTATATTGACTATGCGGGAAAAAAAAAGGATTTAAAAGCAACTGGCCTTTTATCGACTTGCATTCAGCATGAAATAGATCATCTAAATGGTATTTTATTTATAGATTATTTATCAAAATTAAAAAAAGATATAATAATTAAAAAACTAATAAAAAATAAAAAAGAAAGAGATAAGATTGCTCTTTAAATTTAATGGCATTAAATATACTTTTTATGGGCACACCGGAATTTTCTGTTCCAATTTTAAAATCTATATATGAGTCAAAACATAAAATTTCAGAAGTATATACACAACCCCCAAGGAAAAGGGACCGTGGTCAAAAGTTAACCTACACTCCTATTTATGATTTTTCAAAAAGAAATAAAATAAGTGTTAGATGTCCTGATGAGATTAATACTGAAAAGGAAATAAACTATATTATTAAAAATAGTCCTGACGTAGTAGTAGTTGTTGCTTATGGTAAAATTTTACCATCAACATTACTTAGTATTAAAGGTATTAAATTTATAAATATACACGCTTCTTTATTGCCAAAATGGAGGGGCGCGGCACCAATTCAAAGATCGATTATGAATTTAGATAAGGAGACTGGAATATCAATAATGAGAATAATTCCAAAATTAGACGCAGGCCCAGTGATGATGAAAAGTAAGATTGAAATATCGAGAGACTCAAATTGTGAAAATATTAGTAAAAAATTGTCTTATTTGGGAGCAGAGACAATTCTGAAAGCCCTAGACTTAATAGAGAAAGGAAAAGAAAATTTTGTAGAACAAAATGAGAGCGAGGCATCGTATGCAAAAAAGATAACTAAAGAGGAGTCAAAAATTGATTGGAACAACAAAGCAAAAAATATAATTGGAAAAATAAACGCCCTATATCCATACCCTGGTACTTGGTTTCATTATACTGGCACTAGGTTCAAAATCCTAAAAGCTAATGAAGTTAAGGGTAACGGTAAGCCAGGAGAAATTTTAGATGATAAGTTTACGATTGCCTGTTCAGAAAATGCTATTCAAATTCTAGAATTACAAAAGGAAGGCAAAAGAATTATGAAAGTGTCAGAATATCTAAAAGGCAATAATTTAAAGATAGGTACGAATGTTGAAGAAGCTTAATAATTATCTTATAAAAATTGAATACGATGGAACTAAATTTGTCGGCTGGCAATACCAAAAAAATGGAATTTCAATACAAGAAAAAATTGAGGGGGTTTTAACAAAATTACTTAAACGTAAAGTAAGAATTGTAGGAGCGGGTAGGACAGATAAAGGTGTTCATGCTATGGGTCAGCACGCAAATTTTAAGGTAGAAAAAAAAATAGAGAATAATAGAAAATTTGTCGACTCAATGAATTTCTTTCTCAGAAAAAACCTAATTTCAATTATTAGTTTAAAAAAGAAAAATTTAACATTTCACTCAAGATTTAGCGCACTTGAGAGAGTTTATATTTATAAGATTATAAATAGGATGGGATCATTATCTTTAAATAATAATAGAGCTTGGCATATAAAAAAAAAATTAAATATCAAGCTTTTAAAGAAGGGGGCAAAAATCCTAGAGGGGACACACGACTTTTCAGCATTTAGAGCAGCTTCTTGTTCTGCCAAATCTCCAATAAAAAAAATGAATTCTATAAAAGTTAAAAAAAAAGAAAACGAAATATTAATTCAATTTAATTCTAGATCATTTTTACAAAATCAAGTTAGGTCTATGGTAGGATCATTAAAATATTTATCTTGTGGTAATTGGACCATAAAAAAATTTAAAGAAGTCCTAAAGTCTAAAAAACGAGCAAATTGTGCTCCACCAGCGCCTGCCTACGGATTATATCTTAAGAATATAAGGTATTAAAAGCTAAAAATTTTTAAGCCCGTATTTTTTTAGAGAATTTAAGGATATAAAAATCAGAGAAAAAAAATTTTCAAAGAAATTTAATTTGTTTAATTTTTTATTTATTTTCCAAATCCAAAAAAAATTTTTAAAGCTGCTACTTTGTAATGATTTATCTCTTACTCGATATTTTGTTAAAAAGTCATTTAAACAATAAGCATTACATTGTTTTAAAATTTCACATTTAAAAAAATAGTCTTCGCAGATTTCTGAATTAGTAAATTTTGATTTTTTTGCAATATTTCCTTTAATTATCATTGTACTAGTGCAAATTGATGTATCGTGAATAAATTTTTTAAAATCATATTCTTTAGACGGTGAAATTAATTTATTTTTTTTTCCAAAGGTTTCGTAATTTGTATAAGTAAATAAATAATTGTTCGTTTCCATATATCTAATTTGTGACTCTAATTTATTTTTTTTCCATTGATCATCCGAATCTAAAAATGCTAAATAAGTTGCCTTTGATTTTTTAATAGCAAAATTTCTACAATATCCCGCACCTTTATTTTTCTTTAACCAAAAAATTCTAATTCGCTTATCTTTTATATAATTTTTTAATATTTTTTTTGTTTTTTTATCTGAACAATCATCAACAATAATTAGATTCCAGTTTTTATATGTTTGGCAAAGAACACTTCTAATAGTATCCTTTATATAATCAGAACTATTGTAGTTAGGTAAAATTATATCTACTTTTATCTCTTTCCTTTTTTTAATCGCCATCTAGATCCTTCTCTTACAATATAACCAACACAATTTTTAGCTCCACATTTACATGGAAATTGTTTGTAGTCTTTATCATAGCTAAAACCATAATCGTAAGACAGTTCCTCATTTTCCTTTATATCTTTAATAGCATAAACCCAAACTTTCAAACCTTCACCAGTGACCTCACAGTTTGGTTCACAAGAATGATTTATTAACCTTGCTGTATTAAATTTAAAGTCTCCATCTAAATCATATCTTTTGTTGAGATTGAATAAATAAATCGCTTTGTCATTATCAAATTTTGGATTCAGATCAGTTTGCTTCACTGTTATAATTTTTCCCTTGTATTCTAGTATCCTTGTTCCTTTTTTAATATGCTTGTTTGCATACAAACCATTTTTATCTATTTTTGATTTTTTAATTTTGTATAGCTTCACTTAAAATACTCTACCAAAATATCATTATATATCTTTGTAAGTTTTCTTAAATCTGTTAACGATACACACTCGTCTACTCTATGCATAGTTTTGTTTACTAAACCGAATTCAAGACAAGGCGCGATTTTTCTAATAAATCTAGCATCGGATGTCCCACCAGTTGTGGAAAATTTTGGGTTAATTTTTGTTATTTTTTTTATGATTTTTCTTGCCATAAAAATAGTTCTTTCTGGTTTTGTCAAGAACGCTTCACCATTAGCCATAAAATCAATTTTAAACTTACATTTATTTTTTCCACTTATATTTTTGACTAAATTAGTAATTTTTTTTTTCAATGAATTTGCGGTGTGAAAATTGTTATACCTAACATTAAATTGTGCTCTTGCTCTTGCAGGTATCACATTATGAGCTTTATTGTCTACATTTATTGATGTAAATTCTAAATTAGAGGGTTGATAATTTTTATTACCTTTATCCAGTTTTTTTTCTTTAAGTTTTTTACAAATAGCAACTAATGTATTTATTGGATTGTTTGACAGATGAGGATATGCAATATGACCTTGCGTACCAAAAATTTGAATATTTCCAGATAAACTTCCTCTTCTTCCAATTTTGATCATTTCTCCCAGTTTTTTAGGATTAGTAGGCTCCCCAACTAAGCAAAAGTTAATTTTTTCTTTTTTTCTTTTCAAATATTCAACTACCTTTTTTGTTCCATTAATGGCAAAACCCTCCTCGTCTCCTGTGATTAATAAGCTAATTGAACCGTTAAATTCTGAATTTTTCTTTAAAAATTTACTTACTGCAGATACAAAACAAGCTATTGAGCTTTTCATATCATTTGCGCCTCTTCCGATTAAATAATTTTTTCTAACAGTCGGTCGAAAAGGATTTACACTCCAATCTTTGATATTTCCAGGTGGCACAACGTCGGTATGTCCAGCATAACAAAAGTTTGGTTCTTTTTTTCCTATTCTCGCATAGAGATTTTTTATTGGTTTACTTCTTTTGTCTTTAAACTCTAAAATTTTACAATCGAATCCTAAATTTCTTAATTTTTTACTCAAAAAATTTATTGCGCCAGCATCCTTAGGTGTAACACTTGGAAACCTAATTAAATCTTTAGATAATTTTACCTCGTTTATTATAGCCATTAGTCTCTAAGTAAATCATTTATAGAAGTTTTGCTTCTAGTTTTTTCATCAACCTTTTTAACTATAACAGCACAGTATAAGGATGGCAGATTGGGATTTGACTTATTTGGTAAGCTACCAGGGACTACCACTGAATAAGCAGGAACTTTGCCGTATGTTATTTCACCTGTATTTCTATCAATTATTTTAGTCGATGCACCTATGTATACCCCCATAGAAATTACTGCACCTTCTTCTACTAAAACTCCTTCAGCAATTTCAGAGCGAGCTCCAACAAAACAATTATCTTCAATTATAACTGGACCTGCTTGAAGTGGTTCGAGCACACCTCCTATACCAGCGCCCCCTGAGATATGACAATTTTTTCCAACTTGAGCACATGAACCAACAGAAGCCCAAGTATCAATCATTGTGCCCTCATCAACATAGGCACCGAGATTAACAAAGCTGGGCATTAAAACTACATTTTTAGCAATGTAAGCTCCTTTTCTAACTACTCCATTAGGAACATGACGATACCCTGCTTTTTTCCAATCTTTCTCTTTCCATTTTACAGTTTTGCCAGGCACTTTATCATACCAAGTAGTGTAGGGGCCTTTCATCATCTCCATCTTATTAATTCTAAAACTTAATAAAATAGCTTTTTTAATCCACTGATTAACAATCCAATTACCATTTAATTTATTTGCAACTCTAATTTTTCCACTATCAACTAAATTAATTGTTTCATTAATAGCTTTAACTAAATTTTTATTTGATTTTGGACCAATTTTCTCTTTTTTTTTAAAACTATCGTTTATTATTTTTTCTAGTTTATTGTAACTCATTAATCTCCTTTAAAAATTTCGCTAAACTATCAGTCTTATAATTAATGAAATCCGAGTCCGAATATTTTGCTGCCCATGGTTCATCATTTTTAATCCATACAGTTTTCATCCCTAATTCGTATGCTGGCTTTAAATTCCTAGCAATATCTTCAAAGAATATAC
>MDTD01091326.1_pt1 | contig 22054 bp, 20 predicted proteins | sample 811221 | NCBI WGS metagenome assembly MDTD01 (sample SAMN05326646, study PRJNA326480) | marine metagenome | isolation source: seawater | place: Pacific Ocean: South West | collected 2011 | reverse complement strand
GACGGCGGCCACATCAAGTTCTGGAGCAGGAAGACCCTCTCCAGACTCCTCACCGAAGCCGGTTTCACCGACATCGGCTTCAGCGGCCGGGGCCGACTCCCGTGGCTCTGGAAAAGCATGGTCCTCACCGCCCGCAAACCCTCCTGAAAACCCACCCGTCACGCCGTCTCCCGTGTGAAATTGGGCAGCTTTGTGAGCTTCTATGCGCAGTCTTGACACGCTCTTAGCGTGAGCTTGATCGAGCGCATCGGACACCTAGGTAGCGTTCTTCGACTCGGATCACGCCCCCACATGTGATGGGAAGCGAGAGAGATCCTTCCGAGTTCAAGCACGCGTGGCCTCATGAACCACGCCGGGAGAGACTGAAATGCGCAGCGCCATTCTTGCAGCAACCGTGATCGCAGCCGGCTCGGCTTCCGCTCAGATCCAGATCACCGAGTGGGCCTACTCCGCCGAGGGCGGCGAGTTCGTCGAGTTCACCAACGTCGGCGGCGTCGCCATCGACATGACCGGCTGGTCCTACGACGATGACTCGGCCATCGCGGGCGAGCTCGATCTCTCCGCCTTCGGCCTCGTTCAGCCGGGCGAGTCGGTCATCATCACCGAGGCCACCGAAACCGCTTTCCGCACCAACTGGAACCTGGACGCATCGGTCAAGGTCATCGGTGAGTACACCAACAACCTGGGCCGCAACGACGCGATCAACCTCTTCGACAACGGTGGTTCGCTTGCCGACATCCTCGACTACGGCGATCAGGACTTCGCCGGCTCCATCCGCACGCAGGAAGTCAGCGGCAACCCCATCACCGCCGCCGCTCTCGGCGCCAACGACCCCTTCCAGTGGCAGCTCTCGTTCGTCGGTGACAGCTACGGCAGCTACACCGCCCTCACCGGCGAGATCGGCAACCCCGGCTCGTTCAACATCCCCGCGCCCGCCTCGGCCGCCCTCATGGGCCTGGCTGGCCTCGTCGCCGGTCGCCGCAAGCGCTAATCAATCACACCTTCTCAGAATATGTACAACAAACAACGGGCGGCCCATCCGGGTCGCCCGTTGTCGTTGTGGTGGACGCAGTGCGCCCTGTTGGGATCAATCGCAACCGGCGTTGTAGTTGCTGACCCAGGCGCTGAAGTCCGCCGGCGAGCAGACCCCGTCGCCGTTCTGGTCGCACCCCGCAGCCTGCGTGTTGAAGGCCGCGACCCAGGCGCTGAAGTCCGCCGGCGAGACGATCCCGTCGCCGTTGGTGTCGGCCAGGCACTCGTTGGTCTCGCCCGGACGCTCGATGGCGCCCATGTCGACGATGTACGAGTCACCCATGCCCGTGTCAGGCGTCCCCGTGTCGTCGGCGAATCGAGCGTTGCCCAGGAAGTCGGTGTCAATGCCCGTCGGCACGAGCGCGTTGTCGCCCGCATCGACGCCCGGTGACAGCTCGGCCAGCGTGAAATCGCCCGCACCGGCGTCCACGAAGACGGGAGGATCAGTGATGATGGTCAACCCGCCGACAATCGGTCCGCTCGAAAGACTGTCAAACCCACTTGCGAGGTTGGTCGTGGCATCGATGATGCCTGTGTCGGTCGACAAGAACGGCAGTTTGCTGCCCGGGCCAGTGAAGGTCATCAGATTGTTGCTGGCGATCGCTCCGAAGCCGGAGAGATCAGAGCCGGTGGTGATGACCGCGTTGGCGTTGCCGTGAGCACCGGTGGAGCCATATGAGCCCGAACTGCCGCCGCTGCCGGATGGACCCGTCGAGCCGGTGCTGCCGCCGATGCCCGCGCTGCCGCCGGGACCGCCAGCGCCGGGCGAGCCGCCGCCGCCCGGGTTGCCGCGCACACCGCCGGTCTGAGCAATCGCTTCGTAGACCGTGTTGTTGGCAATGACAGCGGCACTGCCCGGATCAATGACCCGGAAGAGCTGAACACTGCCGGTGGTCCCGCCGTTTCCGCCGTTGCCACCCTTGCCGCCGTTGCCTCCCCTTCCGCCAGTGCCCCCGTTGCCGAAGACGCCCGGTGCGCCCTTGCCACCTCGACCGCCGTTGCCGCCGCGTCCGCCCGTACCGCCCATGCCGCCTCTGCCGCCGGCTGGATAGAGAACTAGGTTCTGCGCGATGAGCGTGTCTGCCGAAGTATCTGCGTAGATGACGATGGTGCTGCCGCCGTTGCCGGCGTGTCCACCGCGACCACCCGTTCCGCCGTTGCCGCCGGTCCCGGGCGAGCCGCCGACGCCCGCGTCAGAGCCAGTCCCGCCGTTGGATCCGTTGCCGCCGTTGCCGCCGCGCCCGCCATCGCCGCCCTGCAATTGGTAGAACCGCGAGTTGGTGACGTGCAAACGATCAACATTCTGTGCGTCGATGCCGGTGACACCCTGCGCGCTGCTGCCGGCCCCGCCAGCACCGCCGGTGCCGCCGGTGCCACCATTGCTGCCGTTGCGTCCGCGGAACGGACCGATGACGCATTGGTCGACATCAAGGTCGGTGCCGTTGCGGGCGACGATTGGATACCGACGCGCACCGTGGGTCACACTAAAGCCGGCCGAGTCAAAGACCTCGCACCCGACCAGCGAGACATCCGCATCGTCGGCCTCGATGCCAATCGCGAGAACGTCAGAAATCAGAGCGTAATTCAGGTCGGCGGTCGAACCGTCAAGGAGCTTGAGCCCGTCCCACGATCCATTGATCGGAAAGAGAACCACCGGCTCGGCATCCGTGCCGTTGATCATGATCGTCGCGCCGTCGGCGATATTGATCTGATACCCGGTATCGATGACCACCTGCGCCCCAGCCCCGATGGTCAGGGTGCCGGTGTAGGTCGTGTCATCGTTGATGATGAGCGTCCCGCCCGGTGCAACGACGACATCGCCGGGCACTGTGGTCTGTCCGATGGAGTTGCTGGCTGTCAGGGCCGCCAAGAGGGCCGCTGCGCTGAAGTGATGCCTGTTCATGCGTGGTCTCCGTGTCTGGTGTGGTTCCAAGGGCAGCACGGCCCCTCGACCCCAGACGCGACGACTACGAAACGGGCGCTTCAGAACGCGGTCACATGAGAATCAGATTTTCCGCCAGACACCCGCGGGCCTCCCCCGGACGGTGGGGTCTCGGTCGCACCCTGCGTTGTAATTGGAGATCCATGCGCTGAAGTCAGCCGGGCTCAGCATGCCGTCAAAATTCTGGTCGGCGGGGCAATCGGGCAGCGATGGGGCCTGCACCTCAAACGCGCCCATGTCGATAACCGCACCGATCAGCGCCACGCCCGTATCCGGCGTCGATGGGTCGTCGGTGACGCGGGCCCCGCCGCTGAGATCAACCGTTGGTCCGGTGTGCAGCGGGCTGCTGCCGGCATCGATCGCGGGCGAGCCGGGCAGGAGCGTGAAGTCGCCGCCCGGTGCATCGGCGAACATCGGGTCCGCGTCGATGATGCCCGGAAAGGTGGTGCCGTAGCCGCCCTCGACGATGCAGTATCCCAGCTCACGCACCGGGCTGGTGAGGGCGAGCACGGAGGGTGTCCCCGTGTTCCCCCAGAGGATGCTGTTGGATATGTAAGCGTCGGATTCGAGGCTTCCGGCTCTGATCGCCGAGCCCGGCCCCGGGCTGGAGTTGTTCCAGAAGGTGCACCCGTCGATCCATGTCTCACACTCGAACAATGCGTACACAGCGCCGCCCGTTGGTGCCGTGTTGTTGATGAACAGAGAATTGGCGACGCGAACGGTGGTTTGTGGGTAGTTAAAGCCATCCACGCCGACAGCCCCGCCTCCTCCGGTGCCGTCGCCCCGCGAGCCGTCGTTGCCGTCGAACAGGCAGTTTGTGATACGCATCTCACCGTCTGCGAAGACGCACGCTCCGCCGCCGAAGCGGGCCCCGTTGTCTACGAACCGGCAATCAACGACATCGATGATGCTCGAGCTGTAGAGCCCTCCGGCGTCTTCTTCGGACAGGTTGCGTTCGAAGTCGCAGTCACGCACGAGCGCACTCTCTGAACCGAATATCCGTGCGCCTCCAGTGGAGCCGTTTGAGGTGTTGTCGAGAAAGCTGCAGCGTTCAACCCGGATTGTGGCCGCGGAGCTGGTGAACACGCCTCCGGAGTCAGTGTTTGCCGAATTGCCACTGAACACCGAGTCGGTGATGACGGTGTTGCCGCCGATATTGGTCATAGCTGCTGCACCGCCGACGGCGTTTGTCGATTCGTTCGCGGTAAAGACCGAATCGGCGATGGTGATGTCTGTGAAGGAGCTGCCGGTGGTTCGAACAGCCCCGCCCGAGCCGCCGGATGTATTTGAATTGAAGGTGCACCCGAGAACCTCCAGATTGCACGAAGTGGCGAATATAGCGCCGCCAGCGACTGCGGCCGTGTTGTTCTCGAACTCACAATCGATCAGGGTGAGCGTTGAAGCATCGACCACATCGATCGCGCCGCCTGTTCCGCTGGTCATCCCGTTGATCAGACGCAAGTTCTCGAAGACGATCCCGTCCCGCTCGGGAAAGTCGAGAGTGAAGATTGGCCCCTGCCCGAAGCCGTCGAGCACGATGGGCGCGGAGCCCAGCCCGCGGATGGTGATCCCGCCGACGGTGACGGTGTACGTGTCCGCGAAGACGCCGCTCGGGAGCAGCTCGATCGTGTCGCCCGGCTGGATGCCGCTGAGCGCCGGGTTGAGCGCGATCTCGAGCGTGGGCGTTGCTGTTGAAGGCACTGTGAATGTCGTCTGGGCTGATGCACTCAGACTGACGGCGAGCGCCGCCACGATTCCGCTGATAAGAGCCAACTTCATGCTGAATCTCCCAAGATCTGTCCAAAGCGAGCGTACAACGACCGGCAGCCGCTCCAAAGAACGATCCGCGATACCGGCCCAGAGGACGACAATCGATGACGATGCCCGCGGGGTCGGGCGGATCGGGCAGCGAGAACTCGCGGTTGAGACGATGCCGCAAGCCGCACGAGCGACAATCGATCGCCTACCCTCTCCCGCAGGCCGTGGTGGGCGCTGCCGCAGCAATACCAGACAATCACCGACCATCTGTTCCCGGAGGGAATGAGCACATGTCCGGTCTCATCAAGCCGCACGGCGGCACACTCGTTAACCGCGTCGCTGAGGGCTCCAAACGCGAGGAGCTCATCAAAGAAGCCGAGGGCCTGCCCCGCATCGACCTCTCGCCCAAGCAGTCCTGCGACGTTGAGATGATCGGCATCGGGGCCTTCAGCCCCCTCACCGGGTTCATGGGCTCCAAGGACTTCAACGCCGTCATCGACGGCATGAAGCTCGCCTCGGACGACATCTGGCCCATCCCCATCACCCTCAGCGTCCCCAAGGACAAGGCCCCCGCCGCCGGCAGCCGCGTCGCCCTCTACGCCCCCAACGGCACGCTCCAGGCGCTCATGACCGTCGAAGAGGTCTACGACCACGACCGCGCCAAGGAAGCCACCATCTTCTTCAATAAGGATGGCGACGACGACGGCCAACACCCCGGCGCCGAAGCCGTCAAGGCCGAGGGCGACACCTGCCTCGCCGGCCCCATCGACGTCGTCACCGTCTGCGTCGATCCCAACGGCCCCGAAGCCTTCCTCGACTTCCGCCTCACCCCCGCAGAGACCCGCGCCGAGTTCGAGAAGCGCGGCTGGAAGACCGTCAGCGCCTTCCAGACTCGCAACCCCATCCACCGCGCCCACGAGTACCTCTGCAAGTGCGCCCAGGAAATCACCGACGGCATCCTCATCCACCCCCTCGTGGGCGAGACCAAGCCGGGCGATATCCCCGCAGACGTCCGCATGCGCTGCTACCAGAAACTCATCAGCGAATACTTCGTCCCCGAAACCACCATGCTCAGCGTCATGCCCGCTGCCATGCGATACGCCGGTCCGCGCGAAGCCATCCTCCACGCACTCGTTCGCAAGAACTACGGCGTCACGCACTTCATCGTCGGCCGTGACCACGCCGGCGTCGGCAGTTACTACGGCACATACGACGCCCAGCAGATCTTCGAGCAGCTCGACAAGGCCAACCTCGGCATCGAACCCCTCAAGTTCGAGCACGCCGCCTACTCCAAGAAAGCCCAGGGCATGGTCTCCGGCAAGACCTTCCCCAAGATCGAAGGCGACCAGATCTTCCTCTCGGGCACCAAGGTCCGCGAGATGCTCTCCAAGGGCGAACGCCCGCCCGGCGAGTTCACCCGCCCCGAGGTCGCCGACATCCTCATCGAGTGGGCCACCAAGGCCTGATCATTCGGATAACCTGATTCAAACGAGCCGCGTGCATAAGCACGCGGTTTTTCATTACCATGTCAGACAATGATGAGCAGAAACCACCCCTGGACAAAGCGGTCCCACCGACGGTGCATGACGCTCATGGTCGTGCTACTCCTTCTCCCGCTCGTCACCGCCTGTGTGCTCTGGGCCCTGTTTCGCGACCCCAAGTACACCCGCATCATGATCCTGATGCTTCTGGCCAACATCGCCACGATCTATCAGATCGTCCAGTACAAACGCGTCGCGAATCTCTTCCGCCGATACCACGGCAAGATCTGCGGCAACTGCCTCTTCCCACTCGAAGGACTGGGCGACAAAGGCGTCTGCCCCGAATGCAGCCACCCCTACGAAATCGAGAAGACCATCCAAGGCTGGAAACAGGATCTATCCATTCGACAGACAAGTAACCAAACAGCCACGCAGTCCTCGTGAGTTGCAGCTTTACCTCACCAGTGACTTGTCTCGTCGGCCCTGCTTCGCAAGATCTGTCACGAATAACCCGATCCCCGCCCAGATGAGCGCAAAGCTGATCATCCGCGTCACCGAGAACGCCTCGCCATACAGAAGCCCGAACCCGAACTGAATCGTCGGCGTGATGAACTGCAAAAACGCCATCGTCGACAGGGGCAGCTTCTTCGCACCCATCGCAAACAGCAGCAGGGGGGTGCACGTGATCGCACCCGCCGCAAACAGCAGCACCGATGTCCGGGGCCCAGCCTCCACGAACACAAGCTGGTGCTGAGCGCTCAGATGCAGGTACACCAGGTACCCAAGCGCGATCGGGAACAGGAGCGACGTCTCGAACATCAGCCCCGCCAACGGCCCGGGATGCGCCTTCTTCCGCACAAGCCCATAGAACGCGAACGTGATCGCCACCGTGAACGCGACCACCGGCGCCCCCTCGCGCAGCGTCATGTACCCCACGCCCAATGCCGCACACGCCACCGCCAGCCATTGCAGCCGCCGCAGCCGCTCGCCCAGAAAGACCATCCCAAGCACCACACTCAGCAGCGGGTTGATGAAGTACCCGAGGCTCGCCTCGATCACGTGGTCATTGGCGATCGCCCACACGAACGCCAGCCAGTTGATACTGATCAGCACCGCCGAGAGCGACATCGCCCGCCACGCGCTCGGCGAGCGCACCAGGGCCGTGAATTTCCCATCCTCCCCGTCAGCGCCAGAAGCATCGCGCAGAACGGCACCGCCCACACGATCCGGTGCGCCAGGATCTCCGTCGCCGGCACATGCGCCACCGACTTGAAGTACACAACAAACAAACCCCAGAGCCCGTACGCACCCACCGCGCACGCGACCCCGCCCGCCCCCGTCGGCTGAGCACCGCCCTCAGGCCGGATACCAAGCGTCGTCCCGCTCGTCGTCAATGGTCCGTAAACCCCTGCCAGAAAGACCTGTATGCAGCAGGAACGGGGCCTCACACAAAGACCCGCGACCCGCCCACGCCTATGCTTGGCCTCACCCAAGGGAGAAGCGACCGATGACCGAGATCAAGGCAACCAACGTCCACTGGCACGAAGGCAACCTGACCCGCGACGAGCGATGGAAGGCCCTCGGTTGCAAGGGCTGCACACTCTGGTTCACCGGCCTCTCCGCCTCCGGCAAGTCCACCGTCGCTAGCGCCCTCGAGCAGGTCCTCGTCCAGCAGGGCGTCAACGCCTACCGCATGGACGGCGACAACATCCGCATGGGCCTCAACAAAAACCTCGGCTTCTCCGCCGAGGACCGCGCCGAGAACATCCGCCGCATCGGCGAGGTCGCCAAGCTCTTCGCTGACAACGGCTCCATCGCCATCACCAGCTTCATCAGCCCCTACAAGGCCGACCGCGACTCCGTCCGCGCCCTCCACGACGAGGCCGGCATCCCCTTCTTCGAAGTCTTCGCCGACACCCCCCTCGAAGAATGCGAGAAGCGCGACCCCAAGGGCCTCTACAAGAAGGCCCGCGCCGGCGAGATCAAGGGCTTCACCGGCATCGACGACCCCTACGAAGCCCCCGAAAGCGCCGAGCTCGTCCTCAAGTGCGCCGAGAAGTCCATCGACGACTGCGTCGCCGACTGCATCAACATGCTCAAGGCCAAGGGCATCGTGAGCTGATTCATACAATCAGTTCCGCCGCTGCATACAAATGGAAATCGACCCGTTGTGGGTCGATTTTCGTTTTTTGATCGCAGCAATACATCTCGCTCACACTCGTTCACCAGCGTAGTCCAAGAGTGGTCACAGATGCGATCGTCTGGTCTTCCGGGTGTACATTCTCTTGCCTGATGAAAGTCTGAGTCATGCGCCAATATGTCCCACGGTCCTGCGCCCGAACGATGATCGCCCTCGTCTGTGGGGTGGCAGGTCCGGTATCTGCGTACGCCCGGATCGAGAGTGCGAACCCGCCCACCGGCATCTACTGCAGCTGCCCGCCCACCTCGGCCACATCACATTCGGTTCTGCCTGATGTCGCGGCTCTCCCATACGTCGACGGGACACTGCTTCGCATCGGGTGGAATCTGCTCGAACCCTCACCCGGTGTCTACGACTGGTCCCTGCTCGATGCCGAGCTCGCAAGAGCAGAGCAGTACGACACGGACGTCGCGCTCGCGGTCGTGCTCGGTCAGCACACACCCGCCTGGCTCGAACAGGAAGGCGCACAAATATTCTCCTATGTCTGGCGTGACATGCCCGGCGAGGTGGTCGTGCCATGGGACGAGACCTACCTCGACCATTGGACATCATTCATCTCAGACATTGGAGAGCGGTACGACTCACACCCCAGAATCAAACTCGTTCACATCACACATTCATCATTCAACGGCTTCGAGATGCAGCTCCCGGCCACGTTCGCCGACTGGCTGGCCATCGGCTACACCACACAACGCCACGCGGACTCATGGGTCGATGTCATTGATGCGTTCAACTCAGCATTTCCAAGCAAGCCCCTCGATGTTGATGTGCACCCCGTCCTCGAGAGCGACGCGATCGCACAAGCGGTTGTGACACATGGCACACAATCCATCGGCGATCGGTTCGGCGTGCTCGCCGCGTGGTGGACACAGAACAACGCCGACAATGTCTACACCGATATGTTCGGCCTGTTGACCGCTGCCGCATGCGACACCTTCGCAAGCGTCCAGGTCGCACGGAGCGAAACCGTCCACGGATCCGATATCTTTGGCCAGAACGGCCTGAACGGCACGCTGAACTACGCGATGACGTCAAACATCAGCTACATCGAAATCTGGAACAGCGACCTGCTGAACCCAACGCTCCAACCCATGATCGAAGCGTTCGCAGCCGATTTCTCCGCTTACGAACGATGCGCCACAGCGTGCCTCCCCGACACCAACAACGACGGCACCCTCTCCCCCGCCGACTTCTCTGCCTGGGTCGCCGCATTCAACACGCAAGCCCCGGCCTGCAATCAGAACGACGACGGCTCGTGCACATCCGCCGACTTCTCCGCCTGGGTCACCAATTACAACGCCGGCTGCCCATAAACCCCGCGTGAAACCCGCCACAACCTTCCGATAACCCTTCATCTCCCCGCCGCTTGCCGGTATGCTCGAAGCCGTACGCCGAACCGCAGCGGATCGGCGGTACGCTGGCCATTCCGACATCACGTCCAAGCCCGGGGAGTCACTTCCAATGCAGAAGCCGTTGTCCATCGTCCTCGCTGCGGGCCTCGCCGCCTGCGCGAGCGCTCAGTCCACAACCGAATCCGCCGCCCTGCGCATCATCGACGCCCCCGTCGTGAACCTGCCAGACACCGCCGCCTCAGCGGTGCCCGTCGTCATCGACGCCTCCGCCTTCAACGCCGAGACCGCCCTCTTGCCGCTGGGCACGGGCGAAACACTCCGCATCTCCATCGATCGCACCCGCCACCACTCGGAAATCTCCACCGGCTGGTCGGGCACCGCACTCGGCGTCGAGCACGGCTGGTTCAGCTTCGTCCAGTACGACGACGCATTCCACGGCATCATCGGCGCAGGCGAACTCGGCACCTTTGAGCTCCGCGCAAGCGGACAGCACACAGACGACGGACAGCTCATCTACAACCTCATCCAAATCGATAACTCCAAGTTCCTCGGCTGCGCGACCGACGAACTCCAGCAACCCGCCAGGCAAGGCCTCCGGCCTGTCGACGTCTCCGCCACCCCAACACCAGGCACAACCATCGACACGCACACCCACGCCGACAACCCGCGCGGACCGCTCTACAACGTCGACGACGGCTCAGTCATCGATGTCATGATCGTCTACACCACAGAAGCCCGCACCGGCTGGGGCGGCACAAATGCCATCATGGCCCTCGCCCAGAACTGCATCGATACCACAAACACCACCTACGAGAACAGCAACATCGGCCCGCTCGAACTCAACCTCGTTCACGCCCAGGAAGTCAGCTACGCCGAGTCCGGAAACGCTTCGACCGACATCGGCCGGCTCCAGGATGACAACGACGGCCACATGGACAACGTCCACCCGCTCCGCGATCAGTACGGTGCAGACCTCGTCGCACTCCTCGTCGACGACTTCAACGCCTGCGGCGTCGGCTTCCTCGCGCCCTACGACGAGCACCTCGGATTCACCGTCACCGATACCGGCTGCGCCGTGGGCAACCTCAGCTTCCCGCACGAGATCGGCCACAACATGGGCGCCCACCACGACCGCGACAACGCCGGCAGCGCACCCTTCCCATACGCCTACGGCTGGCGATGGAACGGCAACAACGGCACGCAGTACCGCACCGTCATGGCATACTCCCCAGGCTCGCGCCAACCCTACTTCTCAAACCCCGATATCAACTTCCAGGGCGCGCCCACCGGCGTCAACGACTCCGAAGACAACGCACGCTGCCACGACAACACACGCTTCAGCGTCGCGAAGTTCCGCGAATCCGTCAGCACCAACGACTGCATCGCAGACACCAATAACGACGGCGTCCTCAGCCCGGCAGACTTCTCCGCCTGGGTCGCGGCCTTCAATACCATGAGCGCCGCCTGCGATCAGAACAACGACGGCTCATGCACGCCCGCCGACTTCTCCGCCTGGGTCGCCAACTTCAACGCCGGCTGCTAAGCAGCGCAAACACAACCCACCCGTCACAAACAAGCCCCCCGCATCACGCGAGGGGCTTGTCAATTTCACTCTTCCAAGACCTAGTGCCTAGTGCCTAGTGCCTAGTGCCTAGTGCCTAATGCCTAATGCCTCACTTGTTCTTGTAGTAATCGATGTTGATCTGAATGTACTTATTCCACTCCTCGGGCAGATCTTCCTCCGGGTAGATCGCCTTCACCGGACACTCGTCCACGCACAGCCCGCAATCGATGCAGGTGTCCGGGTCGATGTAGAGCTGGTCCTCGGTCTCGAAGTCCGGCTCGTCCTTGGTGGGGTGGATGCAATCAACCGGGCACACCTCGACACACGCGGTGTCCTTGGTCCCGATGCACGTTTCGCCGATGAAGTGTGACATATCCCGATCCTTGGTCCCTTCGTGTAACGATCCCTCCGGGCTCTGCATCATATCGGCGATGCCCCCGGCCTTCTTCAACCAGGGACCCTCACCCGCCAAACCTCGCCAGGACCTCATTGAGACTCGTTATCACCCACGTCGCGCCCGCCTCCTCGAGCTTCTCCGCCGGCGTCAGGCCCGCAAGCCCGACCACACGCATCCCCGCCCGTCTCGCAGCCACGACCCCGCTCACCGAATCCTCGATCACCACCGCATCGCCCGGACCCGTCCCCATCCGCTCCGCTGCGTGCAGGAACAGCCCGGGCTCCGGCTTCCACACCCCAACGTCGTACGCGCTGTAGATCCGCGATTCGCCCGCGTGTTGAAAACGATCAATCAGCCCAGCGCTCGTAAGCGAGGCCTGCATCTTGTTCATCGGCCCGTTCGAAGCCACGCAGCGCAAGTGCGTCCCCGCCGCGTCCAACGCATCGAGAAGCTCCCGCGCCCCATCGATCAACCCGATCGGCTCACGCTCGAACGCCTCGAACATCCGCCTGCGGTACGTCGGCAAGAGCTCCGGCAACTCGCGCCCCACATGCGCCTCCGCCTCCGCGCGGATCACATGCAGATCACGACCCTTGAACGTCTCGATCGACTGCTCCGTCGTGATCGACCACCCGACCTCCGTCAGACACTCGGCGAGCAACCGGTTCGTCACCGGCTCCGTGTCCACCAGCACCCCGTCACAGTCAAAGATGATCAGTTCACAGTCCAGCAAGCACTACACCTCGTCCGACAACAGCCGCAGAATCATCGAGTCGCCCATCCGCCGGCCCAAGTCCCGAAACACGCCCGCCGAATCGGGAACCACGTCACCCGTCACCCGCGCAAAGATCGAATGCCAGCGATCAAAGTGCCGACGCTCCAGACCCTCAATCTTCCGGTGAGCCTCCATCGGCCGACCCGAATACGTCCCCGTTCTCAGCACCGCTGACGACCAGAACCGCTTCATCTTCGCCAGATGAAGATCCCAGTCCCGCACGTACCGATCGAAGATCGGCCCGATCAGATCATCCTCACGCACACACGCATAGAAGGTCTCCACAAGCTCGGCGATCTGCTCCTCCGTGACGCCCGGCGTTCCGCTCCCGCCCGATTCACTCAGCTTCAGATTCACCGCAACCATCGCAGCACACTTCCTTTCGCCTTAGCTGTCCCTCTTCGCCACCGGCGCCTCTTCCTTCGTGTCAGCCCGCATGAACAGCGCCTCGCCCTTCGTGATCTTCTGGCCCTTCTTCAGCGCATGAGGACCACCAAACCGGGCCAGCTCCTTTAGCGGAACACCCTCGGCCGGCGCACAATTCCAACCTCTCCAAAGCTCGGCCATCTTTGTCGGCATCGCCGGAGCGAGCAGCAGGCTCGCGATCCGGAGCGTCTCCGCGCACGAATACAGAATCGTCGCCAAGGCGTGCGGCCCATCCTCAAGCTCATCCACCTGCTTGGCCAGCGTGAACGGCGCCGAGTAACTGATGAAATCGTCCACCGCACGGACCAGCATCAGCCCCTGCCTGACCATCTCGTCCACCTCGAACCCGTCCGCCGCCGCGATCGCCTTCGACACCGCCTCCTGCGTCAGGTCCGCAAAGCGGAACGTCCGCATCTCCCCCTCGGCAGGCTTGCCCGCGTTCTGGCGCGCCAGGAGCGCCGTCTGCAGCGCACTGCCGTTGGGGAACCCGTATTCCCCGTCGCAGAGCATCGTCAGCTCACCGCCCAGGTACTTGTCGATCATGTTCCCGACCCGGCTCGTCGAGTTCCCCACGCCGTTGGCAAGATCCGCGTTGTACGTCTCCACGAAGTGATCGTGCGCAAAGTCCGCGTCATTGGCGCCCAATGGCCCCTGCGTCAGCAGATACCAACGCACCGCGTCCGTCGAGTACCGCTCGCAGTACGCCTCGAGCAGCTCGATCTCGATGAAGTTGCCCAGACTCTTGGACATCTTCCGCCCCTCGCGGATCCAGTACGCGTGCGCGTACACCGCCTTGGGCGCCTCCTCCCCGAGAGCCTTGAGCATCGCCGGCCAGATCACCGCGTGGAACCAGAGAATGTCCTTGGCCATCACGTGCACATCCGCCGGCCAGAACCGCTTGCGATCGCCCGTGTCGATCACCGTCATGTAGTTGCACAACGCCTCGATCCACACATAGATCCGGTGCTCCGGGTCATTGGGCATCCGGATGCCCCAGTCGGCATCCCCCTCCTTGATCCGGCGAGACACCGGCACCTTGTTGAGCCCCTGGCGGATCCGGCCAAGCACCTCGTTCTTCCGCGCCTCGGGCAGCACCCGGATCACATCGCCCTCGATCTGCTCGCGCAGCCACCCCTCGTACTTGTCCAGCCTGAAGAAGTAGTTCTGCTCCGTCCGCTTCTCGAGCGGCCTGCCCGTCACCGGGCTCTTGTAGTCGTGCTCGCGAGCCGTGTTCTCCGGGACGTACTCCTCCTGCGAAGCATCGAACCATCCCTCGTAATCGCCCAGCTCGATGTCGCCCGAATCGACCAGCTTCTGGATGTACGCCGAGGCCTTCGACGTGTGCCGATCCTCGGTCGTGCGCACAAAGTCGTCATACGCGAAATCCATCGCGTCGAACGCCTTGCGGAACTCCGCCGCGTTCCGGTCCGCCCACTCAAGGGGCGTCATCCCGTGATTCGTCGCCGATTGCACGACCTTCTCGGCGTGCTCGTCCGTACCAGTCAGACAGAACACATCACCGGGCCTGCCCAGACGCATCCGTTGAAACCGGGCCGCCACGTCCGCAAGAAGCGTCGTGTAGCAGTGTCCGATGTGGGGCCGGTCGTTGACGTAATAGATCGGTGTCGTGACGTAATACGTGTCCATCAATCCAGTGTAGGAAGCGCCAAACGAGCCCCTCGCGCCCGCAAGGGGGCCCAGGACCCAATCGCTCATATCCCCTGAACGCCGCTCGGGCGCCAAATCACCCAAACACCGCCCCGGAATCCGGGCTAGGCTTGTCCCACCGGCCCGTAGGCGCCCTCTTGGAGGTCCACATGAACCGCGAGCAGTTCGAGGCCGAGGCACTCGAACATCTCGACGCAGTCTTCCGCATGGCGATGCACCTCACCCGCGACCGCCAGCGGGCCGAGGATCTCGTCCAGGACGTCTACGTCCGGGCGCTCCGTTCAGCAGCCAAACACGGGTTCGAGTCCAAAGGCGGCGGCATGCGGGCCTGGCTCTTCACCATCGCCCACAACACCTTCTACTCCACCATCAAACGCGAAAACCGGGCTCCCACTGCCGTCGGCGAGTTCCACTCCGACGCCTCAAGCGAGCCCCTGCCCGACGAACCACCCCCCGCATGGGACGGCTCAAGCTTCGACTGGGAACACGTCGACGACCGCCTCCGCAAGGCCATCGAATCCGTCCGGGAGGAGTACCGTCAGGTCCTGATCATGTGGGGCGTGCAGGGACTCAAATACCGCGAGATCGCCGAGGTCCTGGGCGTGCCCATCGGCACCGTCATGAGCCGGCTCCACCGGGCCCGCAAAATGGTCGCCGACGCCCTCGCCGAGGAGCCCGGGGCTCTCGAAGAACTCGGGATCAGAGAAGAGGGCGAGGTCGGTTAGCGGACGGGCCCGATCGGGCCGAAAAAACAAGGGCATCCGGAAGAACCCGGCGCCCGGCAAGGTTAGAGCAAGTGGTGTCCCGCTCGTGGGCACACAAGGGACTCAAGAAAGCATCGGAGGCAGCATCGACAATGGCGGACTCTTCGGGAAATTCTGAGCAGAAGCTGAACCTGGCGGCCCTCCTGCGCGCCGCTGCGGATGACGAACTCTGCTCCCACGACGAGCGCCGGCTCGAGGCCTTCATCGAAGAAGACCCCTCCCTCGCCAGCTGCATCGAGTGCGACCAGAAACTCCGCGAAGCCATCAGCCGCGCCTTCTGCTGCGACTCGGGCGAATGCGCACCCAAGAGCCTCCGCGACTGCGTCCAGGACGCGATGCGCTGCTGCGAGCTCGAAGAATCGACATCGAGCGTGCCCGAAGCCCTCGCCGGCCGGACACGCTCGGTCTCGTTCTGGCAACGCACCCACATCCAGATGGGCGTCGCCGCCGCAGCCATGGTCCTCATCGCAGGCGTGCTCTTCTTCTACAACAACCTCACCCCCGTCGGGCCCAACCAGACCCTCGCCGATCGAACAGCCGCCGCCTCCTACGTCGCCAGTGAGCACGGCCACTGCATCACCGACGCCGTACACGCCGCCAAAAAACTCGTCCTCGAAAGCCCCGAAGAGCTCCCCGAATTCACCGCAAACGTCGTCGGCTCCGAGATCGCCTTCGCCGACCTCGCCGCCAGCGGCGCCACCGACGTCCGATTCGTCGACGCCGGCAAATGCCACGTCCCCGGCGGCGGGCCAAGCATGCACCTGCGATTCCAGCTCCCCGACATCGAGGGCGAATCCTCACTCTTCATCCAACGCGACTCCGGACGCATGAAGCTCTCCGAAGGCATCACCTACACACTCGCCCCCTCCGGCGACGCGCCCAACACACCGAGCGTCTACATGTGGCTCCGCGAAGGCTTCGTCTACTACCTCGTCATCCCGGGCCGAGCCGAGTGCGACAAGCTCCGCAAGTCCCTCGTCCTGCCCACCGAGACCCGAAACCTCACCGACGAGGTCTAACCCCGCTGGCCGGGCCGATAGACCGGGCCGATGAAGCGGGTTTCACTCCCGCTTCCGGATGAAAACGACCGATGGATGGGTCCGGAACGTACCATGGAGGGAGGCCGACCCGTGCCACCCGGAACCGGTCCGTTCGGAGGATCCCATGAAACGCCTCACCGCGATCGCACTCCTGCTCGCCTGCTCGCTGCCCGCCAGCGCACAGAACGCCATCGGCTCGGGCAACAAGCTCGACAAATCCCCGCAAAAGGGCTCTGGCGGCGTCAACCAGCCCACTCAGAACGACCTCCAGGAATCGCTCCGACTCCGAAACGCCATCGTCACCGGCAACGCCCCCGGCGGCATGAGCTTCAGAGGCAGCGTCGGCTACGTCGGCGAACGCGAATTCCGGGGCGAGCTCGGCTCCGACGACCTCTTCAGCTTCCGACGAGACTCCCTCTACTCGGGCATCTCAGGCCTCGGCATCCGCGGCACCGACGCCCTCCAATATCAGTTCGCCATGACCACCGGCTCGCGACCCCCGACCTCCATCGCAGGCTCGCTCGCCATCACCCGCGACTCCTTCTCCGGACAAGTCGGCGACCTGGGCGTCCAGTCCAACGCTCTCGAACGAAACGAGGGCCCACTCCGCCGCGTCGACCCCGCTGAACAGGCCGACACCGCCGGCGCCGGGCTCTGGCGCCTCCGCTCCGCCTCGGGCTACCTCACCGATAAGTCACTCACCTCCAGCTACATCGGCACGCTCAACACCGGTGAAGGCGAGTCCTTCGACGTCACCGCGTCCCCCCTCGAAGGCGTCCGCGTCTTCGACCTGGCGACCGTCTCACCCGAATCCCAGAGCCTGCGACTCCAGAACACCAGCAACACACAGAACCTCATCGAACGACTCGCACCCAACAACAGCGCACTCGTCGACTCCACCGGCCTGACCGGGCACGAGAAAATCCTCGCACGCCTGCGCGACAACTACGCCGGCGAAACCGCCGAGAGCACACCAGGCCAGGACCTCGTCCGACAGGTCCTCGAACAGAACGACAAAATCCGCGAGTACCTCGAAGGCATCCGCTCCACACCCGTCCTCGATCTGCCCCCCGAAGGCGAGCTGCCCGGCGGCGAATCGCCCGAAGACGAGATCCCCGAGGAAGACCTCACCCCCCGCGAACGACTGCTCCGCGACTTCGAAGAGATGGACATCGACCCGGCCATCATCGAAGCCATGCGCGCCAGCTCGGCCACCGTCGACGAGCTCATCCAGAACGCCACGCCCAGCGACCGCAACTACTACGCCATCCACCTCAACCAGGGCCACAAGTCCATGTCGGACGGCAACTACTTCGACGCCGAGGCACGCTTTGCGCTCGCACTCTCAATCAAACCGGGCGACCCGACCGCCTCCATCGCGCGCGTCCACGCCCAGATCGGCGCGGGCCTGACCATGTCCGCCGCCACAAACCTCCGCGAAACCTTCACCACCAACCCGACCATGATCACCGCACGCTACGCGCCGGGACTCATCCCCCCCGCAAGCCGACTCCGCGACATGGTCCCAAGGCTCCAGACACTCGCCGACGGCGCCGGGCTCCGCGCCAGACAGTCCGCGCTCATCCTCGCCTACGTCGGCTATCACCTGAACGACAACGCGATCATCAAGGAAGGCCTCGACCGCCTCGAACTCGAAACCGAGGATCGACTCGCCGCCCTGCTCCGCCTCGTCTGGCTCGACGATCAACCCGTAGGCGAGGCGCTCCAGGACGCCCCGCAGAATGAAGGCAAGAACGGGGACGAATGACCGCGCAGAGGCCCTCGATCGTCCAGTTCCTGACCGACGGCTCCCTGCCAAGGCTCTGCGCCGATCTGGGGGCGCTCGCACGCGTGCGCATCACGCTCCACGACGAGACCGGCTGCGAGATCATTGCCGGCGAGGGCGAGGTCCCCTTCGCCATCGCCCAGAACCCCTCGCCCCTCGATGACAACACACTCTCCGTCCCCATCGAGGTCGACGACACCCACATCGGCGAGCTCCGCATCACCCGGGCCGCGCCCGACCGACTCGTCGCCTGCGTGCGCCACCTGGCCACCACCGTCGCCGAGGTCTGCGACCACGACATGGAGCTCCGCCACCGCGTGCGCGAGCTCGAACTGCTCTACCGACTCAGCGAACACCTCGCCCGAGCCACCGACGTCCAGGAAGTCCTCCAGATCGCCCTCGACTCCGCCCTCGACGTCCTCGACCTCGACGCAGGCTCGGTCGTCCTCTTCGACGAGCAGAAACAGATCACCGCCGACGAGCAGGGCATCGAGCTCATCGCATCCCGCAAGCTCTCCAAACAATGGCTCGACGACCCGAGACCGTTGTCCATCGATCGGCAGTTCGACCGCCGGGCAATCTCCGGCGAGATCGTCGTCGTCGAAGACCTCCGCGCCGATGACCGCGTCCTCGCCCCCGAACGACTGGCGGGCGAAAGAATCGTCGGCTTTGTCACCGTCGGCATCATCTTCCAGAACACACCCATCGGCGCGATCAGGCTCTACGACTTCGAGCCCAGGCTCCTCGACAGCTCCGAGCAACGACTCGTCCGATCCATCGCCCAGCAGGCAGCCGTCTCCATCGAACAGGCCCGGCTCCTCCAACTCCAGGCCCGCGACCGCCGCATCGGGCGACAGCTCAAACTCGCCAGCGAGATCCAGCTCCGCATGATGCCCACCAAAATGCCCGAGCTCGCCGGGCTCGACATCGCCGGGCGATACACACCCTCACTCGAACTCGGGGGTGACTTCTACGACGCCTTCAAAGTGGGGGTCGCCACCAAGCCCAACCTCGGCCTCGTCATCGGCGACGTCGTGGGCAAGGGCGTCCCCGCCGCCCTCCTCATGGCTAGCGTCCGCTCCTCCGTCCGCGCCTACGCGCAGGACGTCTACGACATCGACGAGATCGTCAGCCGAACCAACAAAGCCCTCTGCCGCGACACTCTCGAGAGCGAATTTGTCACCCTGTGGTACGGCGTCATCGACCCCGAAACACTCCACCTCACCTACTGCGGCGCCGGCCACGAAGCCCCCATGATCCTCTCCGTCCCACGCGATCGACCGCCCACCATGGCCGACCTCGTCGAACTCTCCACCGGAGGCATGGTCATCGGCGTCGACTCCGCCCAACGCTACCAACGCGGACACTTCGACCTCCAGCGCGGCGACGTGCTCGTCTGCTACACCGACGGCATGACCGACGTCCAGAACTTCGAAGAACAACGCTTCGGCAAACGCCGACTCCAGCAGGCCATCATCGAAACACTCGCCGACAACCCGAGCGCCACCTCGGAAGAAATCGTCGAGGGCATCTTCTGGCGTATCCGCCAGTTTGCCGGCCTCAGCAAGCAGCCCGACGACCAGACGCTCCTGGTCGTCCGCACCTGATCACACACTCGGCCCCGCGTACCAGTCCGTCCACAACCGCTCCACCCGGCGCACGTGCTCCTTGGGCGCATCGGCGTACAACTGCCTGCCAAGCTCGTGCGCGCGCAGGCGGAGATCCGTCTGCCTGCGATGGATCTGGGCGCTCAACTCGCGCGCGCCCGAACCCAGAAATGCGCCCAGCTCGCTCAGGTCGTGATCCGCGCCGAGCAGATCGGACACCGCCTTGGCTTGCTCGTACCGATCATCAGCCGCTCGCTCCCAGGCCTCCGACAGCAGCCTCGTGTGGTACCGGTCGTACTTGATCCTCTTGCGCCATTCGTGGAACGCCTCAGCCGAGCGCAGGTCGTAGGCCTGCGCCATCTCCGCCTGTGCGCGCGCAAAGGTGCGCCCGAGCCCGCCGCCGAGCGCCTCGAACCCCTCGCCCTCGATGGTCCACGTCTGCGCGCGCAGCTGCGCACGCTCCATCGCCTCGCCAAACCGTCCAAGCGCCTCGTCGACATTGGCTTGTGCTGCCTCGTCGCGCTTGCGGACAAGCTCTTCGCGGATCGGAGTGAATCGGCTGGGGTTGATGTCGTCGGCGATCAGCTGATCGAACGTCTCGAGCATCGCAGCCGCGTCGCGCAGGCCTGCCAGACTCCTGGCCGCGTCGCGGAAGGCCTCGTTCTCCCGCGCGTACCCCTCGAACGCCGGGCGTACGAGCCGGATCAGACCGCGGACTTTCTTGCAGCGCTTGCGGACCGCCAGCGCCTTGTCGTGGGGGTCCTTGCCCGCCTCGGCGAGCTCTCGCAGCGCGCGTTCGATCTGCTCGCCCGCGATCCGCCGGACGCCCTCATCGATGGGCTCAGTTGCTTCCAGGCGGTACGGCAAGAATCCCCTCCAAATGAGGGTATGACACGGTGCCCGGGGCCCAGACGCATCCGAACATCAAGAAACCATGAGCGCAGCAACAACACCGGGCAAAGTGTCCGGTGTCCCTGTTTCAACAATGATGGGGAAGATCAGGCAGCCGAAGGGCCGTCGTCGAACGTATCTTCTTCGCTCTCGAGCAGCTCGCGGAACTCGTTGAAGTTCAGCTGAAGTCGATCGAACTGCTCATCGACAGTCTCCATCAGCTCGCGCGTGCGATCAGATAGCTTGGTGACCGGAACGCTGTCAGCGGGTGACCTGGAACGGTCGCCGGCGCTGCGTCCCGGAACCTGACGCGGGAACGGGATGGGTGCGGGGTCCTCTTCCCAGGTACCCCGAAGACGGAATTGGTTCACGATGAACCTCCTTGCTGCTCCATCGAGCCAGAACGGCCCATATCTCGGAACAACAAGGACCATCGGTTGAGCTCGGCCCGGGGTTGATGTGCAATCGTGCGAGACGGACCGGTTTCGTGGATTCCCCGCCCGTATCACGCAACTTCTGCGCTCTGGAGAATCGGGGCAATCTGGTTATCGGACGAATCTGGGGGAACACCCCGGTCAGGCTTTGACGCGCTGACCGACCTTGTGCTCGGTCCCATCCAGGGCCCGCTTGAGGTTGCCCCGGTGTTTGTAGATGACCACCAGAGCCAGGAGCCCCGTCGCGACAGCCGCGGGCCAGGCCCCGCCGAAGCGGTCACCCACCACGAACACGAGGACGATCGTCGTGATCGGGAGGCTCAGAGCCGCGGCACAGCTTGAGACCCCGACGTATCTGGTCACCTTGAGCACCGTGAGAAAGACCGCAAGCGCAATCCCGCCGGCGACCGTGAGCACGGGAAATACGGCAAGCAGGGTCCCGAGCCCGGTCGCCACGCCCTTGCCGCCCTTGAACCCGAGGAACACGCTGAACATGTGCCCGAGCACCGGCGCGATCATCGCGCCCAGCCACCACCAGGTCTCCTGTGGGGTGAGCGCTGGCTCTGTGCGCACGAGGTTGTTCACCAGCCCGAAGGCGAGCGTCGGGATGAGCCCCTTGAGCATGTCGAGGAAGAAGCAGACGAAGAAGAACTTTCGGCCCAGGACCCGCCCGACGTTGGTCGCGCCGATGTTCTTCGAGCCGTGCTGACGGATGTCGATGCCCTTGGAGCGCGCGATCAGCAGGCCGAACGGGATCGACCCGACCACATAGCCGGCGGCGATCATCGCGATGAGCACCGGGACCGACTGCATCAGGTGCCCGTCTGCCGCGCTTTGGGCACAAAGCGTTCCGTCAGCCCCGCGATGAGCTTCTCGAAGACGCGGTCGGCGTCGCAGGTCGCATCGATCACGAGGTATCGGCTCGGCCAGCGTTTGG
>MDTD01056106.1_pt1 | contig 22056 bp, 23 predicted proteins | sample 811221 | NCBI WGS metagenome assembly MDTD01 (sample SAMN05326646, study PRJNA326480) | marine metagenome | isolation source: seawater | place: Pacific Ocean: South West | collected 2011 | reverse complement strand
TAAAGGAGTTTACTTCTTAGAGATTACTACTAATACTGGTGGTATCAATAAGAAGATTGTACTTCAATAAGTTGAATATTCAATAATATATGTTAAAAATCAAACAATACAATAACGTTGTATCTTAAACATAAACTATGAAAAGGGTTTTCAAAAATATTATTGCGCCACTGACTTTATATTTATTAGGGCTAATTTATTTGCTCATCTTATTACTTTAATGGGCTTTTTTTTTTTTTAGTACTTGTTAATTTTAGCCCATAAAGCCCTCTCATGAGGGCTTTTTTACGTTGCAAAAAATTTATGATTTTCAGCATAAAAATATAGCATGTAAATCGTCTTATTTAATCATTTTCAAACTTCTTGAAACAAAATTAGTTAAAGCTTCTCCTTTCAGCATATCTTTTGATAATAATGCTAAATCTAAAAGTTGTTTAATCATTGAAGCCTTTTTCTTTTTAGTTTTTGCACTAAGAATTTGACCAATTAATTTATGATTGGAATTAATCACTAAATTATATTTTTCTGGCATAGATCCGAACATTTGCATGCCTCCTGCAGATAATGCCTGCTGTTCTTTCATTCTTCTAATAAACTCACTTTCAGTAATTACAATTGGCGAATCGTTACTTGACATGCTCTCTACTATAACATCAAATTTTTCACTATCAATCTCATCATCAATTATTTTTTTCAATTCTTCTTGTTCTTTTTCTGAAAGTTTTGAAGAAATAGAATCTTCTTTTTCTATTAACTTGTCAATAGTAGCTGAATCAACTCTTGCAAACTGATAATTTGGGTTATCTGCTTCTAATCTGCTTATTAAATGACTTACCAATGGCCCGTCTAATTCTAAGACTTCATATCCTTTTTCTTTTGCTGCCTCAACAAAACTATGTTGCTCTTCATAATTATTTGTATAAAGAATAACTGTTTTTCCATTTTTATCTTTTTGAATTATTTCAATTTTTTTAGTAAACTCCTCAAAAGTATAATATGTTCTATCTGTATTCTTGTACAAGAAAAATTCTTTTGCTTTAGAAAAGAACTTCTCTTCAGTTAACATTCCATATTCAATAAAAACCTTAAAATCGTCCCATTTTAATTCAAAATCTTTCCTGTCCTTTTTAAACATTCTAGAAAGTTTGTCTGCTACCTTTTTTGTTATATGATTTGCAATTTTTTTCACGTTCCCGTCAGCTTGCAGATATGATCTAGATACATTTAAAGGAATATCAGGTGAATCAATAACACCGTGAAGTAGAGTTAGAAATTCCGGAACAATATTTTCTACATTATCAGTAATAAATACTTGATTACTATAAAGATTAATCTTATTTTTTTGGACCTCTAAATTACTTTTCACTTTTGGAAAATATAATATCCCAGTTAGATTAAAAGGAAAATCTACATTTAAGTGAATGTGAAATAAAGGATCAGAAAATTCTGAAGGATATAACTCTCTGTAAAAGGCTTTATAATGTTCTTCTTTTAAATTTGATGGTTTTTTAGTCCATGCAGGCTTTGTATTGTTAATAATTTTATCAGATACTTTATCTATCATGATAATGTTTCCCGAATCATCTTTTTTACCATTTGGGTCAGCTATTTTTTCTGTTTTTGTGCCAAACTTAACCTCAACAGGTAAAAATTTACAATACTTATTTAGAATGGTAGAGAGTCTAATTTCTTCAAGAAATTCATTCGAATCTGAAGCTATATGTAAAATAACATCGGTTCCTTTAGTTTTCTTTTTCGTCTCTTCCATCGTAAAATTTGGAGACCCGTCACAGGTCCACTTTACTGGAGTACTGTTGGCTTTTTGACTTTTAGTTATTATTTCAACTTTTTCAGCTACCATAAAAGCTGAGTAGAAACCAAGACCAAAGTGACCAATAATAGAATTTTTTGAATCTTGGTCTTTATACTTATTCACAAACTCCTCAGCACCTGAGAATGCTATTTGGTTTATATATTTTTCTATTTCTTCAGACGTCATGCCAATACCATTATCTCTAATGGTAATAGTTTTTTTGTCCTTATCAAGTAATACTTCAACTCGTAATTTATTTAAGTCAGCTTTAAGTTCTCCAATTGAAGTTAGGGTTTTCATTTTTTGAGTTGCATCAACAGCGTTAGACACAAGTTCTCGCAAAAATATTTCATGGTCAGAGTATAAAAATTGCTTAATTATAGGAAATATATTTTCAGATGTCACATTAATGCTTCCCGATGTTTTCATTTTTTTTTGTTATTGATTGTTTTTAAATGCTTGATACAATTTGTCTTTAATCTCATCTTCTAACTCCACTTTAGCTTTTTTATAGCCAGTTTTTTCCCCAAAATATATTCCAAGTAAAGTCGCTTCACGTATATTTAAACCTTGTTGTAATATCTTGAGGAGTACATCAAAAGTATTATCATTTTCATTTACTATCTCATTTATTTTTTTAAATAAAACATTTAATTCTTTTTCTGAATATTCAAGAAGATTAAGCAGTTTTTCCTTTTCGTATTTATTTATATTATTCATATTAAAATTAATAGTAAAAACTGTGCCACACATATAAATTTGACAAAATGTCAGTAAATTCTGAAAAAAATTAATATGAAACTGACATTGATAAGACAAAAAATTTGATACAATGCCTGTATGTTTGCCAATATTTATTAAATCATCAGTCTAATATTTAATAAATATATAGCTTATATAAATTTGTAAATATGATTATTGATATATTTGATTTAATGTTAAAATGAACTATAAATGAAAAATATAATCATATTAATTTTACTGCCTTTTTTAGGATTTGCCCAACAGACGTTTAATTTTAATCATAACGGGGTTTCTAGAGAATATATTTTATATTCCCCTAATAATGTCGATGTTAACGCCCCTCTTGTCTTTGTTGCACATGGTTATATGGGCTCTGCACAGGACATTATGAACTACTCAGGAATGAATGCTGTCGCAGATCAATATGGATTTGTTATTTGTTACCCGCAAGGCACGTTAGACTCATGGGGTAATAGGTTCTGGAATGTTGGTTATGACTTTACAACAAATTCAACAATTGATGATGTAGATTTCATAATATCACTAGCTTCATACCTTCAATCAACATTTAGTTTAAGTGTTGAAAACACTTTTTTTACAGGAATGTCTAATGGAGCAGAGCTTTCGTATTTATTAGCTTGTCAAGCAACAAATAATTTTAGAGCTTTTGCACCAGTTGCGGGAACTATTTTTCCTAATGGACTAAATAATAATATTTGTAACCCTATTAATGGCGTTCCTATTTTTGAGATACATGGTCTAAATGATAATGTCACTTTATTTGAAGGAGATGAAAATGATATGTTTTGGGGACCTTACCTTGGGGTCGACAGCATAATAAGTTTTTGGGTTAATGAAAACCAATTAACTAATCAAGTTATCGACACTTTCCCCAATTTTAATAACCCCAATAAAATAACTATAAGCTATAAATATTTTGCAGAAAATTCTGCTAATCAAGTCTGGCTATACACCCATCAAAGCGGACATAATTGGGGGGATGATGGCGATATGATCATAGAAGAAGAAATATGGGATTTTTTTCAATCTCACATGGTTGTTAGCACTTTAACTCACGAGAATAACAAGAATCAAAAGAAGCTAATCGGAGTTAAAGATTTATTATGGAGAGATACAAATGTCTTAAATCAACCAATATTTTATATTTATGATGATGGTTCAGTAGAGAAGAAATTATTTCTTGAATAAAGAAAAAGCCACTATTCTTGGTGACTTTTTAGTTATTTTGAAAAAAAGAGCACTATTTCTTTTTTTTGTATTTAAAAACTGAAAATGTAGACGTACCAGCTGGATAATCAGGGAATACATTTATATCCCATGTCTTGGTAGCCCACTCATCACATGTTCCATCACCAAAATCAATAGTTGCAACCCAATTATCATCAGAATCATAATATTCAAAAAGTCCAGAAACAGGCGTCATGACTTCTTTGTCCCATTGATCGAAATAGCAATTTTCCTTAACAATTGGACTCACTTCAATTTCTGAAAATCCTTTTTCAATATATGCCGATCTTTCTAGCACCCCATCGTTGCTAGTAATATTCTCAACAACATCTTTTTCACAAGAACTAAAAATTAATATAAGACCTAATATTAAAAAAGTGAAGAAAAACTTATTTACCTGTTTCATAATTATTTGATTAAAATTAGTGAATTTGCAGCACAAGTTACTTAATTATTTTCTATTAGCTTTTGAAAAGAAAAAATAGCGGTTTTAGTTATTTATCAAAATTAATAATAATCTAATATACTTTTCTAAAAGGATTTCTTTGTTGCCACTTTTTTAATTTCAATCTTCTGATTAAAGGCATCAATAAAACACGCATGAAAATGTTGTTCACATAAATATAGACAAACGATTTTATTGGCTTTGCACCAAAATTACTTTTAAATTCATTAGCGGTTCTGCCCAAAACAAGTTTGTCTTTTTTTAGTGCGATAGCATTATCAATACTTTCAATTAATATACGCGGATACAATGCAAACTTTTTATTTAAAACCTTATCAAAACCTACAAAATATGAATAAAGAGTGTCTTTTTGATGAATTTCAGAAGCAAAAGCAACCAACTCATTATTTATAAAGTAACCATTTATTTTAAAAAAATCTTTTTCGTTTAATGAGCTAAATGAATCAATATTAAAAATAGGGCCGTGAAAGCTCGAATCGTGTATTAAATTAAAATATAATTCTTGAATTTTATCAGAAAATTTTTCCAAGTCAGTCCGGTTCATTAATCGAATTTCTATTTCGTTACTTAATCTTAAAATTTCTTTCATTTTCTTTCTATACTTTTTTTTAAGGTCAAAAATATAGTCTTCAATATTTGTCCAATTATTATTTATTTCAATAACCATTTCGGGCTCAACCTCAATTTTGAAAAATTGTTTTTTTTGATTAAATGTATAATCATAAAAAAAATCAGGAATAATTAATAAATTGTATTTAATCTCTAAACTGGAAAGCAGTTTGTCAAGATCAATTTTATTTTTTGATACATATGATGGCACATTTGTTATAAAAGAATTCGTGAGATAAAGAATTTTAAATTTGAAAAACTTAAATAATAGAGCTATTTTTTTATTAATGTAATTAGATATTTTATCAAAGCGTAAAATCAATAAATGACCATATATCCTTAGATCATTATTGATAACAAAAATGTGTTTTATGTTTGGATGTTTTGAATAGAAAATTTCTAAAAACGAGCTATGAATAAAATCATTCATATCACTTTTATCCCAGTCATTTTTTATTTTTTTAAAATTCGTGCTTACTTTCAACTTTAGGCTTTTGAAATAATATTTAAAATAGATATATCGGGCATTATTCCTACTCGACCTGCATAGCCCAGATGACCTAAACCTCTATTAACATATATTTGGCGTTTATTTTTATTGTATAATCCAGCCCATTGTTCGTATCTGTATTTAACGGGACTCCATTTAAAACCTGGAATTTCAATACCAAATTGCATTCCATGAGTATGTCCAGATAATTGTAAGTCGATCATAAAATCACTCTTTAACACTACTTCATTCCAGTGCGACGGATCATGCGACAATAGTATTGTTGGAAGACTGTCGTCAACACCATTCATTGCATTATTTAAATCACCATCTTTATTGAATCTTCCTGCGCCCCAATTTTCAACGCCTACAATATTAAATTTAGCATGTTTTTTAGAAATTAATCTTGAATCGTTTAATAAGAGATCAAAACCTACTTCTTTTTCAAGATTCAATAAGTTGTTGAAATTATTTTTCCATTCTTGTGAATTTCTATTTCGAATAGCATAATCGCCATAATCGTGATTACCTAAAACTGAAAACTTTCCATCTTTTGCTTTTATTTTTTTTAAACATTCAAGGTACGGAACTGCTTCCTCATAAAAATTGTTGACTAAATCCCCTGTAAAAACTACTAAATCTGGATTTTCATCATTAATCATGCTTACAACCTCATTAAATTTTCCCACATCATTAAAGCTACCAAGGTGAAGATCAGAAATATGAACAATTTTATAATTATTGAGATTTGTAGGCCAATCCTTTATTATAATATCTTGATAATTTTTTTTAAAGTTATATCTACCCCATTTCATTCCAATTAAAAGAGATGCTAACAAAGTACCTGAAACAAGAATGGCAGACTTTTTAAGGAATTCTAATCGCTTGATGTCATGATCTTTACTATCAGTGATAATACTTGAAAGAAACCTAAAAAGTCTAATGATATCATCAATAATTAACGGGAAACAGCCAGTCAGTTTAGACAAAAAGAAAACAAAAAATAAACTTTGATAAAAAATATTATTTGTTCCATTTGACAGACTTTTTGGGTCATCTACAAAACTTATTAGATAAACTATATATACATAAGAGCTAACAGCGATAAACCAATAAATTATTTCGAAAACAGAAGAACGAAAAATAGATTTTATACTTGACACTGTTCCCAAATAAAAGTAAACATCAATAGCAACTAATAAAAGGATTAGAAATGTAATTTTCATTTTTTAATAGTATTTCTAGATTTAAGAAATTCAATAACGATATTGTTAAATATTATTGGTCTATCTATATTAACTACATGACCAGCTCCTACAATACAACGATAATTGAAGTTTTTACTTTTTAATGAAAATAAATGCACCTCTTTAGAAAATAAAAAATCTTCTTTTCCTGAAATAAATAAAATTGGTCTATTAAAATAATTTGGATTTAAATCTTGTATAAACCTTTTAAGGTTTGGTACTAGAGTAAACCATTGATTAAACACCTTTCTATCTAATTTTTTTGCTTCTTTAATGAACATTAATCTCGACTCCTTATGATTAGATTTAGGCATGATTATATGTGCAAAAAGCTTATATAAAATGTGATTTGGTAAAATAAATTTTAAAAAATTAACACACCATAACAATACTCGAGTCAAATTAGTAAATGATGTAATTGCTCCTGCAAGAATAGTTTTATCGATATAATTCTTGTGTTTTTCAAACAGCTTTAGAATTAAAAGTGAGCCAAAAGAAATCCCTACAAAATGAGATTTTTGAATTTTTAATGAATCCAAAACTCTTATGATATCATCACACACATCTAACAAACTGTAATTGGTGTCTAGGTATATTTTCTTTGACTTACCATGTCCTCTTAAATCAACTAATAATAAGTTGTAGTATTTTCCTAATTGTCTTATTTGTTTGTGCCATATTTTACTGCTTCCGCCAAATCCATGTACTAAGGTTATCCACTCTTTATTTTGATCGTTTATATGTGTTCTGAACTCTAACATTAAATATGATACGATAAATAGTAACGTAATTAAATTAAGATGATTTTTGTTTAAAGATAGGCTTTAATACTATGAATCTCAGAACATAAACCGGTTATAAGATAATTATATTTCTATTTATTTATTGAAACTATTGTTCTGAATGCAAAACAACTAACACTTCATTTCTTCGATTAAGTAATCTGTATGGAGAATCATACACTAAAAGCTCAAATTCATTAGTATGTTGTATGTTATGATTTTTCAGTGTTTCTATTAGTTGTTGTTTATGCTTGTCAACTTTTTCATCGTTAGCATATCCTGAAAAACGAATAGTGGCTACCTTGCGTTTTTCAATACTAATAATTTCTATCTCATTATTATTTGGTTTAGGAATATTTGTTTCGTTATAACGTAGTGGCATTAAGAAAAGCATTTCATTATTTGTTGATGATATTTTCATATTTACAGGACTAGTCATACCAATTTTCTCTTCACGATCATTTCCACCAAAAATGTAGTTTGCTAACACTCTAAACTTAGAATTTTCTCCTGAAACTTTTGAGTAATAACTAGCAAATAAAGATTTAGGGTATTCTCTAATTTCTACTGAGCCTATGGTCTTGATTAACTTATAATTTGTGCTATAATTAGTTTTAAATGCATAAATTAAAATCGGAATTGAAATTAATAAGCAAATAATAAGAGTTTTTTTCATATTGAAATTTATTTAAGACGTTATTTTATTTAGAAAACGTTTCTTTTTTTAGCGCTTTGTCCAGAACGGGGTAGTCCCATTTGAAGCCACTTTCCTCAAGTTTTTTAACTGAGACCTTAGTTTTCCCTTCAATTATTTGAATTCTTTTACCAAAAATTACTGATAGTATAAATGAAGGGATAGTAACAACTATTGCATATCGTGCATAATATTTTTTGATAATTCTTATAAGTTTTGATTGTGTAGCTTTGTTGTTAGTCGCTAAATTATACGATCCTTTAATGCTAGAATTATTTATCGCAAATGACACGAATTTAGCAGCATCATTTATATGAATCCATTCAATTATATTCGATTTGTCACCAAAAACTGTACCCAAACCAAGCTTAGCAGACAGAACAAGAGGTTTAAGAAATCCCGATTTAAGATCTAATAATAATGATATTCTCATACATACAACACGAACATTATTTTTTTGAAATTCATATGCTGACGCCTCCCAATCCTTAGCTAATTTTGAAAGCCAACTTTCACCTGGTAAATCTTTTTCGTTTTTAAGCTCATCACAATCAGATTTGTAGTAACCAATAGCAGAAGCAGAAACAAATGTTTCAATACTGATTTTATTAATAACACAGGTGTCAAATAATAATTTAGCAGCCTTCACTCTACTGTCATACATTTTTTTTTGATTAGCGGTAGTCCATGGTTTAACGATACTATAACCTGATAAATGAATAATATGCTTGCAATTCTCAAGAGATTTAGTATCTATTTGACCTGTTTCAATATTCCAATAAAATGTTGAATCATCACACCTTTTAACATTACTTGTAAGCATAACAACAAAATAACCTTCTTTTAGTAATAGTTTTTTTACTTTTTTAGCTAATGCTCCACCTGCTCCTGTTATTAATACCTTATCACCTCTCATCTTTAGATACTTTTTCCCACTTGCCATTAGTTAATAATTTAAAAGATCCAATATATTTTTTATTCCAATTTTCTGGAGATACAATACTTAACCAATAAGACTTATTTTCCTTTTGATATAAGTAATATATTTCGCCTGTTATTGGTTGAAATGAAAATTCTGATTCGTAAATGATTTTATTCCAGTTATAATCTTCAACTAATTTTTGGTATGAGGATTTAAGCTCCTTAAACTTGGCATCAAAATAATTATTTGCATTAATTGAATTAGTTTTATCTAATTTAATGGGTTCAAACTTATGACTGCCGACAGATGTTGGATAAGAACGTTTACTCGCGTCATAGTCCTCTGAATTTTCATCAAAAACAATATTATCAGGATAATTCGGCTTCATTAAAATTCTATTAAAAGTCCAATACTAGGAAGTACTGTTCCAGATTCATTAATAATTTCATAGAGAGAATATTCTTCAGCATTTTGCGCGGCATATATTTCTTCTCCTATTTCTGGGTCTACACCAACTTCTGAAGGCAATTGTATTTTGAAATTATATAGATTTTCTACATCAATGTAGGCATTTAAGCTCCAGTTATTAAAATACCATTTCTTATCTAATCTTAAATCTAAGCCATGAAAATTTTTGAGTCGCTCTGTGTTCAATTTATTATAATTCAATACTCCACTTTGATTGATATTCCAAATAGCTACGTTACTTGAGGTTGCCAAATCAATGGGCGTATATGGAGCTCCTCCTGAGTAACGAAATTTCAAACCTAACTCTATATTTCTTTTAAACTTTTTACCTGCTGTCATATTAAAAATAAATCGGTTGTCCCAAGCTGAAGGAATAAGCTCTCCGTTTTTATTTTCAAATTCACTTAGGTAAAACGTCACGGACATAATACCATAAATTGATGAGCTTAATTTTTGTTGAGCAAGAAATTCTACCCCATAACTTCTACCCTGTGAAATGGAAGAAATATCTTCATTACCGATTACGCCAAAGTCACCGCCTAAATTGGCGAGAGAATTACTATCAATTATTGAAAAGGGATAATTGTCGTATTGCTTGTAAAATGTCTCTAGCGTTATTTTACTGTAATTGGACGGATTATACTCTAAGCCTAAAACAGCATGCTCACATTTTATATAATCCGCATCTTGATTATAAAAGTTATTACCCAAACCATACCCAAGAATAGTATAGGCGGGTAATTGATAATATCGTCCTAAATTAGCATTCAAATAGGACTTTCCTGTAAGTTTGTAGGACAAGGAAAAACGTGGTGAAAAATTTGGTGTATTAGTATTTTCAGTAAAGCTATTCCCATCAACTCTAAAACCAAAAGATGAAACTAATCTACCCACTAAATATGTATTACTTAATTGAGCAAAAGCACCGTATTTTATAAAGTGTAAGTCAGTATCTACCAACTTAGAATAAATAGAATCACCTGCGGTTAAAATTCGCTGTGTAGAATTTATATAAGTAGCGTCTTCCAAGTTGAGGCCAACATTAAACTTGATGTTTTTTTCTCTAAAATTATATTCTATTCTTGATTTATTTTCTATTTCTTGTGATTTGTAATCAATAATTTTTAAAGAAGACAAATCGGCATAATCTTCATACTTTACGGCTGTGTTGTTAAGGTGACTGCGGCTTATTACCATGAACAAATTAGAATTATCCAAAAAGTATCTCCACGTTCCACCTAGAGTATAATTCCATTGCTCATTAATTGGTAAATTATTGAGTGTGTATTTGTTTTGGGCTAACTTTTGAGGGTCATCAACTCCCTCATTAGCTTCAGGGTTTAATGTGAAGTTGTCAATAGCTGCTAAACCTATCAAATTGAGTTGATTTCTAGTGTTAGGCTTAAATGAATATTTCAATTGTATATCGTTATAAGTTGGTAAAAAAGGCAATTGTAAAGCCTTAAATAAAAATTGTAAATACGATCTTCTAGCAGATAACAATAGACTTGACTTTTCAGATAATGGGGTATTAATAGTAATCCCTGCATCACTAGAACCTAACATAAATGAGGCACTAAATTCTTCGTCACTTCCTTCGATTTGCTTTAGTTCCATTATTGAACTTAAGGCATTGCCTCTATTAGCAGGGAAAGCACCCGAATAAAAATCTACCTCTCTAATAAAATTAACGTTTAAAATTCCAACAGGACCTCCAGAAGAACCTTGTGTTGCGAAGTGATTGATATTTGGAATTTCTACACCGTCCAGAAAAAAGCGATTTTCGTTTGGGGCTCCACCACGTATAACAATATCATTACGAAAAGAAGGAGAACTTGAAACGCCAGGTAAATTGGTTATTACCTTTGAAATGTCTCTATTTCCTCCAGGGCTTCTCAGGATTTCTGAAGCATTAATAGTTCTTAAACTAGTCGGACTTTCTTCTGTTTTGTTGAAGGTGTTGGCAGTTACTTGTACCTCATTAATGATTTGAGTGTTTTTTGTTAATGCAAAATCTAATCTTAAATTCTTATTAGGTGTTAATTGTATTTCGGTTTTTAAGTCAGTATTATAACTGATAAAACTACATTTAAAATTGTACAGACCAGGTTCAATTTCTAGAAATTCAAAATTACCATCTATATCTGTGGTTGTTCCCTTGGAAGTCCCGTCAATGACAACATTAGCAAATGGTATAGGCTCATTATTAAGTGCATTTTTAACACTACCATATACACGTATGTTTTGCCCCGAAACAATGAGTGTATTTGTCAATAACATTAATATTAAAAAGAGACTAGATTTTTTAACACTAAATTTTGATGTGATCAACATGACATTTAAAAATTAAATTTTTAAAGCAAAATACTTATGTGTTTTTTGTTTTAAAATTAATTAAGTCTTAGAAGGAGTATAACTAAATTACTTCGAAATTTCTTTAATGAAATGATCTAATTCGGTAAACACTTTTACATCAGTTTTTGTTAACGTAGTATCTAAACTTAGATTGTTTGAAATAATGTAGTGGTTTGTTTCTTTGAAGTTAGATTCTAAATATTTAATTGTAAAGTCTAAGTTGTTTTTGGTTGTATTTGCAACACAAAAGAGTAACGTATTGTCAATGTTAATGTTCTGAGAGACCTGAACAAGTGACCCATATGGAACATTTGGGCCTAAGAAAATAACGTTATAGCCATGTTGAATAAGTAAAAATTTCGCAAATAAAAGCCCAATTTCGTGAAACTCTCCCTCTGGAAGAAACAATAACCAGCTTTCGCCAGTATTGTTTTTTGAGAACCTAGCATCTGTAGCAACAGCAATCTTTTGTTTTATGTGTTCAGAAAGAAAATGCTCTTGTGAGGGAGCAACTCTGTTTGTTAACCAAAGAATGCCAATTTTACGCATCGTTTCAAGAATAACATTCTTATAAAAATCTAACAATCCAAATTCATCTACACCCTCATTATAGACAGAATCGAACTTTACGGAATTAAAAGTGAGAGCTGAAACTATAATTTCGTTGATATAAAACTCTGCTTTATCAGATCCATCTTGTAGCTTGAGGTTATAAACAGCTTCTACAATTTCTGGGTCAGAAAGTTTTGCAATTTTTGATATCTTTTCTCCGTTATTTAAAAGGTAGTTTGTATTAAGAGCTCGAACCACCATTTCATCAGTGTATACTCTAATATTAGTATCGGTTCTTTCAGCTTTGAGATAACCATAACGATTTTCCCATGTTCTTAACACGAATTTGGTAATTCCTGTGATACCTGAAAATTGATCAATGCTATATCTAGTCATAAATCACATACTTACCATTAGGATGCTTCTTTAGCCAAAAATCTAGGCTTTTTAAAGAAGACAACTGAACTCTGATTTTGTCTGTGTAAAAAACAATTTTTGGTATTCTGTTTTTTAACGCTTCAATGGATATTTTTTTCTTTCTTCTTGTACTCATTCTTTTATAATTTATTGCAAAAATAACAATATGTATAAGATATACAAAAAAAAATTATACAAAATTTATATTTTTGTAAAAAATTATTTACTATGCCTGAAGGACCTGAAGTCAAAATAACATCTGATTTTATAAATAATCACTTTGATAATGAGGTTATTACAAAAGTTGTTCCAATAACCAATTATTATAAGACTAAATATTCTACAGTTATTAATTTTTTAAAAGATAAATTAATTAACATGAGAATAAATTCATTTACAATTGGTAAAAAAACATATATACCTCTAGTGGGAAACCATTATTATCAATATCACTTAGGAATGACAGGATATTGGTCTGAGAACATAACAAAACATTCTCATTTTAAATTATCAAGTAATAATACAGAATTATATTTCTGTGATATTCGCAAATTTGGTAATCATTGTATTTTAGAAGGATCTGATGTAAACTTACATAACTCTTTATTTGATCCTCTAACAAATGACTATGATATTAATTTACATTATGAATATTTAATTGAAAATATTGGTAAAAGAAGAAATATATGTAATGTTCTTTTAGACCAAAATTTTTTTCCCGGCATAGGAAATTATTTAAAATCTGAAATTCTTTATATGAGTAAATTACATCCCGATACTGTATGGGGTCAATTATCTAAGAAAAACATTTTTTGTTTGTTAAAAAATTCTAAATCTATAGTCAATACTAGCTATCAAAATGGCGGCGCAGAACTTAAAGATTTTAGAAATCCAAACAAAAAGTCTTCTTTTAATTTAGCTGTTTACGCAAGAAAGTTTGACCCCAAGGGAAACCCTGTTGAATCAATATTAAGTAAAGATAACAGAAGAACATGGTTTTCACCTGAAATACAAAAGCTGTAAAAATGAATTATTGTGTTCACATATTTTTGTTTAGAAAAAAAGTATTGCTTTTGAAACGTTCAAAAAAGAATAATTTTTTTCCGTCCATTTGGACACCAATTATTGGTAAAATTAAGGAAAAAGAGATTCCAGAAAAAGCAGTAATAAGAGAAACAATTGAAGAAACTTCACTAAATTTAAGTAACAATATTTCTTTTTATGGTAAAGAAAAATACAATAACGACACTTATTGGTTTTATTACAGTAAATACGATAACAACTTTCCTACTCTAGAATTAAATCACGAAAATGAAGATTATGATTTTTTTGATGTCAACGACCTTCCCAACACTCTTTGGGTTTTGTTTCAGAATAAAATAAGAATCCTATCGAGTCAATTTACGTATTAGTTTTGGTAGAAAAATCAAATCGAAAAACAAGGCGATACTAGCGCTTAGTATAGTAATTTCGGCAAGCTGCGATACAGATTTGAACTCTGAAAATAATAAAGGAGTTAAGCACAATATTATAAGAAGTGTTGTTTTTAAAATAGCCGAACCAGTCTGAGTTACAATTGAATTTAGTGCTATTTCTTTTGATGAACCCTCTTTAATGGAATTTGTATATGCGCTTATAAGATGAATAGAATCGTCAATGATTAGACCAAAAACAATCGTAAAAATAAATGCGTTTGATAAACTGAAATAAAAGTCAAAACAAAATAATACTCCTAAACAAACAACTATAGGAATAACATTAGGAATTATAGCAATGATAAAATAAGGAATACTAAAATTATTTAAAAAGAAGAATACTAAGCCGATTGAAATGATAGCAAATAAAAGACCGAGGAATAAATTTTTTGTTAGATCATAGCTAATGTTATCGAACATATAGCCTGCACCACCAAATGAAATAACATTATCATCATTTAATTGACTTTTGATAGATGTTAATTTATCTGAAGTCATGATTGAACCTTCATCTTTAGTTCTACAATAGAATACTATTTCTTTGGTATCAGAAAAAATATTATTAATCAAAGAATTTTCTTTAGAATTGGCATCAACTATAAAGCCTGTATTCTCTATGATGTTTTTACATTCTATCATATCAAAATTAGGAGCTTGCTTTTCGATGATAATATTTATTGGCTTTATTCCTCCAAAATTTTCATCAAAATAATTTGTTTGAACATAAAATTCAGAACGTTTATTGATTTCGTCTGTAAGGAAATTATCAATTTTGGTATTATAAGTGCTGTAGACACCAAAAGCAACTATTAGTATTGTAATAAATGTTAAAGTTTTATTTTTTTGAGCACTCAAAAAATACTGAATTGTTTTTTGGATTAAGTTATTTAAAAGTAAAATGCTTTTCGCTTTATGGTACGATTTTTCAAGGGCGATAGCATAAATTATCAAAGCAAAAAACATTGTAAAAAGTACGCCAATAGATGTAATTAATCCAAAACGTATTATTGGTTCAATATCATTTAACAGAAAGGTCAGAAAACTAATAGCAGTCGTGATTGATGTAAGAATAATAGCTTTTCCTATTTTATTCATTCTTGTAAAAAAATAAGCTTTTTTATCAGACACTACATTGGTTTGATTATTTGTTAGATGCATTAGATCTGAAATAGCAACAATAAATATAATTGCAGGAGTGATTATCATAACTAGCTCGATACCTCCATACAGTAAGTCAGATATTCCTAATGTAACAACAATACTTACGATAACGCTCGTAATTGTAAGAACAACAAGTTTAAAATTTTTAGTTAAACAGATTAAAAAAATAAAGCATAATATCGCGCTAAATATAGTCATGACAATGAATTCAAAAACTACTTTTTGTTCAAAATAAAGCTCGCTTGGGATACGACCAGCTACATAAGTTTCCTTTTGAGCATCAAAAGAAATGCCTTTTTCTAGTTGACTTACTAATTCATTTTTTTCGTTTTTATTTAAGTTTTTTTCGGCTTCTACTAGAACAAAAAGATGTTTGCGATCAAGACTTATAAAATTTGATTTTTTAGAAGAAATAGAACTTAAAGAAGCGTTAAATTCTTTCTTGTTTTTAAAACGAAATTTTTTCTTTATTAGGGGTAAAAGGCCTGCATTTGTAAACTCTCTTTCATTTTTTATACTAAAAACTCTTGAAACATAGTCTGATTTTTTTAATGAGTCATGAAGATTAATAAAATTTTGCGCTGTATAAAAGTCTAGTTCTTTATTTAATTCAATTCCAAGAAAAATTAAATTATTGTCGTCGACAAATTGATTATCATCAGCCTCTATACCAAACTCACTTAATATTCTTTCAGAATCAAAAAATACTTGTGTGGTTTTTAATTGAAATAAAAAAAACGTGAAAAGGATAAAGATTAAAACAAAAATGTGATGCTTAAATCTCCAAATAAAATTAAACAAAATTCTAAACTTTTAGGGTTGACATTCCGCCATCAATCTTTAGGACCTGACCTGTCATCCAAGATGATTTTGAGGAAAGTAAAAATTCAATTGCTCTAGAAATATCTTCTGTATGACCATGACGCTTCAATGGGTGTCGATTTTGTATTTGCTCAATTTGCTTATCTGTTCTTAATAATCTTGAAGACATTTTTGTGTCTATTAAAGATGGTGCAATACAATTTACTCTTATGTTAGGAGACCATTCTGCGGCTAGGGATCTTGTAAGTCCTTCAATAGCAGATTTACATATTGAAATAGAGGCATGGTATGGCATTCCTAGTTGCGCTGCAACAGAGCTTATTAATATCACAGATGCATTTTTATTTAATTTTTTCTGGTAGTATTTCAATGTTTTTATTAGTCCTAATACATTGATATTAAAATCATTAATATAGTCATCTTCTTTTAAACTTGAAAATGGTCTAAGATTTATGCTCCCCGGAAAGTAAATAAAGCCATCTAGACCGTTATCAATTTCTGGAAAAGTCAACTCATTCATTATGTCAACTTGATTTTGATGAGGTAATTTTAGAGATGAAGTTAGTTCAATAAATTCTATTGATTTATTGTTATCGATAAGATTTCTTGCAATATCACTATTTGATCCAACGGTTAATACATTCATTTTTAAAGTTTTTATTTGCAAATTTAGCAATTGTATAACTGTTAAAACAAATAATTATACAAAAAATATTGTTACTTGGGTTTTTTTGTATAGTTTTGACATCGCTAATTTATACAAATACTATACAATTTTGAAAATAGTTTCAGTTACACGAAGAGAGCGCTTTAGTGCATCACATAGATTATTCAACCCTACTTGGGATGATGAAAAAAATGAAAAAATATTTGGAAAATGTTCAAATAAAAACTGGCATGGTCATAATTATATACTATATGTTACGGTTTCCGGAGTAGTATTAAGTGAAACTGGATATGTCATTGATTTAAAGAAATTAAGTGACATAATAAAACATAGGGTAATCAAAAAGCTTGATCACTCCAATCTTAATCTTGAAGTTGATTTTATGAAAGATACTATTACATCTGCAGAAAATATTGCAATAAAAATATTTCAAGAACTAGAAAATGATATAATAAATTTAGGCTGTAAACTTCAAAAAGTAAAGCTTGAGGAAACAGAAAACAATTACGTTGAATATTATGGACAATAACAATTTTAAAAATATGGACCCATACTCTACATCTACAGGAATAATTGAAATTAATCCTGAATTAAGAAACATAGGATATGCTGATGGCATAAATATTGGGGGTCCACTGAGCGACGAGAAAAAAAATGAAATGATCAATTTGGCAGCAAAAAAATTTGGAGAATTTTTAGATGCCCTCGGTTGTGATTGGAAAAACGATCCTAATTCAAAAGAAACGCCCAAAAGAGTTGCTAAAGCTTACGTAAACGACCTATGGGCTGGAAGATATAATGCTTTGCCCAAAATAACTACTTTTCCAAATTTGGAGTATGATGGTATGATTTTTCAAGGTAATATCCCTCTTATTTCAATGTGCTCTCATCATCACCAGACTATAATGGGCAGAGTACATGTTGCTTACATTCCAAAAATTAATCAAGAGATAATAGGTTTAAGTAAAATCAATAGGATAGTTGAGCACTATGGTAGAAGAGGCGCAATACAGGAAAATTTAACAGTGCGAATTCACGACTCCATTAATAGTATAATTAAATCAAATAAAGGAGTTGCAGTAATGATAGAAGCCACTCACAATTGTGTCCAGTGTAGAGGAGTTGGTCATTCAGGAACCAAAATGAAAACATCAAAATTAACGGGTGATTTTATTGATTCTGCCAAAACTAGAAATGAATTTTATGAGTTCATAAAAGATGTTAAGTAGATGAGTGATATTGCTATAATAGGTAGTGGATTTTCAGGATTAAGTGCAGCGGCTGTACTGTCTCAAAAAGGTCATAGGGTGACAGTTTATGAAAAAAACAATGAGCTTGGTGGGAGAGCGCGTCAGTTTAAAGCAAAGGGTTATACTTTTGATATGGGCCCAAGTTGGTACTGGATGCCTGATGTTTTTGATAAATTTTTTAATCGATTTAATAAAAAATCCTCCGACTTTTACAGCCTTAAGCAGCTTGATCCAGGATTTCAAATAATCTTTGACAACGAGAATGACATGCCTATTCCAGCAACTTGGAAATCAATTTTAAGGCTGTTTGAAGAAAAAGAAAAAGGTAGCGCAAAAAAACTGGAGAAGTTTATGACTGAAGCTGCTTTTAAATATGATTATGGTATAAACAAGTTGGTTTATGAACCCGGTTTATCAATAAAAGAAGTTTGCAAAAAAGATATTTTTTCAAACGTATTTAAGTTACAAATTTTTACATCATACAGAAACCATGTTGCAAAATATTTTAAAAATCCTGATTTAAAAGCATTGTTAGAATTTCCAGTCTTATTTCTTGGAACAGCTCCAAAAGAAACACCTGCTTTATATAGTTTAATGGCTTATTCTGGAATTAAAATTGGCACTTTTTATCCAGACGGTGGTTTTGGAAAGGTAATTGACGGATTTGTAAATTTATGCAAAGAACAAGGAGTTAAATTCATAACCAATGCCAATGTTGAACAAATAAATGTTAACAAAAGTAAGGCTAAATCCATATCAACATCAAAAGGGGTGTTTACATTTGATTATATTATTGCATCTGCGGATTACAATCATGTAGATGGGAAATTAATTGAAAAAGAATATCAAAATTACACAGAAGAATATTGGGATAAAAAAACATTTTCACCTTCATCACTGTTGTTTTATTTAGGAGTTAATTGTAAAATTGAAAAACTACAACATCACAATTTATTTTTTGATGAAGATATTGAAGCTCATATTAAAGAAATATATCATAAACCTTCATGGCCAACTAAACCTTTGTTCTATTCTTGCTGTCCATCGAAAACAGACGAAAATGTAGCTCCTAAAGGAAAGGAAAATCTTTTTCTACTTATGCCTCTTGCTCCTGGCTTGAATGATGATACTACAATGAGAGAAAAATACTTTAACATAATGATTAAAAGACTTGAAAAATATTGTGAGCAAGACATTTCAAAACACATAGAATTTAAAAGAAGTTATTGCATTGAAGATTTTCAGCAAGACTATAATGCTTATAAAGGTAATGCATATGGTCTTGCGAATACACTCATGCAAACAGCAAATCTTAAACCAAAAATTATAAACAAAAAAATCAGTAATTTGTTCTACACAGGACAATTAACAGTTCCAGGACCTGGGGTCCCACCTTCAATAATTTCTGGCCAAGTTGTTGCTGATTATATTTCAAATAAAATTATTTAATATGAAATCTATTTTCGATAAAGTATCATACGAGTGTAGTAAGTATACAACTAAGATGTATAGCACTAGTTTTTCTTTGGGTATTAAAGCGCTAAATAAAGAACTTCACAAGCCAATTTATAATATTTACGGATTTGTAAGATTAGCTGATGAAATAGTTGATACTTTTCACGACTATGATAAATTTGAGTTGTTTAAACGATTTAAGAAAGACACAATAAGCGCAATTGAGGAAAAGATAAGTCTCAACCCAATACTCAATAGTTTTCAAGAAACCGTTCATCGTTATCAAATTGATTGGGGGCTGATTGAAACATTTTTGAATAGCATGGAAATGGATCTTGAAGATCAAATATATGATCAAGAAAAATATAATTTATATATATTAGGATCTGCAGAAGTTGTTGGTTTAATGTGTCTAAAAGTTTTTGTTCATGGAGACGAGCATGAATTTGAAAAATTGAAGCCATATGCTATGAAGTTAGGCTCTGCTTTTCAAAAAGTTAATTTTTTAAGAGATGCTAACAGTGATTTTGAAGGATTAGGAAGAACTTATTTTCCTGGTGTAAATATGTATGACTTTGATGAATCTGAAAAAAGAAAAATTGAAATAGACATTGAAAATGATTTTCAAAAAGGGCTTACAGGAATCAAAATGCTTCCACATTCTTCTAGAGGAGGTGTTTTTTTAGCCTACCGTTATTATTATAATTTATTCTTAAAAATTAAAGCTATCCCATCATCAAGAGTTTTAGATGAACGTGTAAGAATACCTAACAGTAATAAGCTTGTATTGTTAGTTGAATCTATATTAATGCATCAATTCAAATTAATTTGAGGATTTATTTATTTATACTAACAGTATTCGTTTCAATAACTTGCTTTAGTCAAGAAGATAACATTAATGAAATACGTATATGTTTTAATAATATCGAAGGCACTTGTCAGATAAAAAAATTAGTAAACATGACCGAAAATGATTTAGAAAACCCTGTTGTTCTAGCTTATAATTATACCGGTAAACTGATGATGATTGACTATTCTAATAATCCTTTTGAGAAATACAAAGTATTTAAAATAAAAACAAGACAAATAGATAGTATTGTAGTTGCAAATCCTAAAAATATCGAGATTAGATTATTAAGATATGTTGTACAAAAAAACAGTCCATATTTTTTAAGATATAAATCAGATTTAAATAACGATTTAATGTATATAAAATCAAATCTTTTTAAAGAAAAAGAATTCCTACAAGGTTATATTAAAAATTTATTACACCAATTTAATAATGAAAGATCACGTAATCCTAGTAAGTTCAGAGGATAAGTCCATAGGATACATGGAAAAAATTGAAGCACACCAGAAAGGGCTTTTACACAGAGCAATATCGGTATTTATTTTTAACGAAAGAGAAGAAATGCTAATTCAGCGTCGAGCGTTAAGCAAATATCATACACCTGGTATTTGGAGCAATACAGCCTGTAGCCATCCTCGAAAAAACGAAACAACAATGCAAGCTGCTAAACGAAGATTAAACGAAGAAATGGGTTTAAAGGCAACGTTAAATTATGGTTTTAAATTCCTATATAAAGCTGAATTTAAAAATGGACTTATTGAACACGAATTAGATCATGTTTTTTTTGGATTTAGCAATGAGAAGCCGTCTATTAATAGCTCAGAAGTTTCTGATTATAAGTATCTTGATCAAGGTAAAATAGAAACAATGATTTTACAACAACCTGAAAATTTTTCTCCATGGTTTAAATTAACTTATAAGAGAGTATTTGACATGGCTAATTGTCTTGCCGAAAATTGATTTAAATGGCAATTGTTACTAGTATATTAATCACTTTATCTACCATTTTACTAATGGAGGCTATAACATGGGTCACTCATAAATATGTGATGCATGGATTTTTATGGTATTTACATAAAGATCATCATCAGCCTAAATACTCTAATTGGTTTGAAAAAAACGATTTATTTTTTGTGATTTTCGCTATACCTAGCTTCCTTTTGATATTTTTTGGAATTCGTCAAAAGTTCAGTGAACTATTTTTCATCGGCTTGGGGATTTTAATTTATGGAATATGTTATTTTATCGTACACGATGTTATTATTCATCGACGTTTCAAATGGTTCAAAAATATAAATTGGAGATATTTGAAGGCATTAAGAAAAGGGCATAGAATGCATCATAAAGAAAAGGGAAAAAAAGGAAAAGAATCATTTGGTATGTTATTGGTTCCATTGAAGTATTTTAAAGAAAAATACTCATCTTGAAGTTAGATTTTAAAACAATTTTTCAGCAAATAAGAATATCTAAATGGCTAAAAAATTAAGTGTATTTTGGTTTAGAAGAGATTTAAGATGGCATGATAATCATGCACTTTTCAAAGCCTTGACATATTCTGAAGAAGTGATT